>Ga0364886_10247_pt1 | contig 31016 bp, 25 predicted proteins | sample ExccelJu500001D3_4_FD_206926 | JGI IMG/M metagenome (GOLD analysis project Ga0364886, IMG submission 206926) | Enriched cells from Trout Bog Lake Hypolimnion, Wisconsin, USA - BchlTB.July23.5000.01.D3 | ecosystem: Environmental > Aquatic > Freshwater > Lake > Hypolimnion/Profundal zone | place... | reverse complement strand
ACCTTTCAAAAACGGAGCAAGATGCTTTGTTGGCGAAGGTACGCCAAGGGCTAAGGCAAGATCATGGTTTCTCCAGAAATCTTAAGAGAAAAATTGGGATTCGCGCGATTTACTCGCATGAGCCGCGGGCAGGAGCATCGAGTGGTGGTCTTGCCTGTTCAGGCTATGGCTCAACCGTAATGGTGACAGCTGCTTGTGGACTGGCCGCAGCAGCTGAGATTTTGAATCTGATTGCAGTGCCACTCTCAGAATCCACAATCAATCCTTAAGGGGATTCCCTGTAGGAAATTACTGATTCTCTTGCAGTCCCCAATTTATTTTTCTGCATTCATTCGCTTGGCCTGTAGATAGGCAGCATTTCCACTCTCGTTTTTAAAGTTTTAATCACTTTGGATACTTTTATCCTCTAGCACTTCTGCAAACACATCCCTAGACTTCGCTCGGTTGGTAAGTTGCCAACGACAAATCGAAAGGAGGTCTCTTTTGCAGACTGAACAACATGGCCTGAAACGCCACCTCAAAGTACGACATATTCGTTTAATGGCTTTAGGGTCAACGATTGGTGTTGGATTATTTCTCGGATCGGCTAGTGCTATTCAAATTGCAGGACCTTCGATCCTCTTGGGTTATTTGCTTGCCGGGATTGTCGCTTTTATCGTGCTGCGCGCCTTAGGTGAGATGGCTGTGCATGAGCCAGTCGCAGGATCCTTTGCTGCTTACGCAAATACTTATGTTGGCCCGCTAGCGGGTTATATGGTTGGATGGGGCTACTGGACCTATTGGATTGTGGTTGGTATTGCCGAGGTCACCGCAGTAGGTATCTATATGGGAATCTGGTTCCCTGAAACCCCCCAATGGGTTTGGGCGCTCTCATCGATTGTGCTGATGGGCTTAATCAATTTGATTGCGGTCAAAGTTTTTGGTGAGTTTGAGTTTTGGTTTGCCTTAATCAAAGTCGTCGCGATTGTAGCCATGATTGCGCTAGGTGGCTCAGTCATTCTCTTTGGATTTACGAATGATTGGCAGCCGATTGGTTTAAGTAATCTCTGGCAGCACGGTGGATTTTTCCCGAATGGTATCTCTGGAATGTTGCTGTCATTGCAGATGGTTCTCTTTGCTTATGTCGGCATTGAGATGATTGGCTTATCGGCTGGAGAGGCTGAGAATCCACGCAAAACCATACCGATGGCAATTGATTCACTGGCGTGGCGGATTTTGATTTTCTACATGGGCGCCATTCTCGTTATTTTGGCAATCTTCCCTTGGAACCAAGTGGGTCAGCATGGCAGTCCATTTGTAGTGATGTTTGAACGCATTGGTTTACGTGAAGCTGCTGGTCTGATTAACTTTGTGGTGATTACAGCAGCGCTGTCATCTTGCAATGCTGGCATCTTCAGTGGTGGACGTTTGTTGTATGCCTTATCAGTCAATGGTTATGCGCCGTCGCCGTTCGCCAAGTTATCGAAGTATGGGGTGCCTCATCGCGCAGTGATAGCTACTGTTGCAGTCTGCATGACAGGGGTGATCCTGAACTACTTCGTTCCTGATAAAGCCTTCCAATACATTATGGCGGCTGTCACCTTCGTGGGTCTGATGGTGTGGATTGCTATTCTGATTACCCAAATGAAATTCCGCAGCTCTTTAACTAAAGCTCAAGTTGCTGAGCTCAGTTACAAGGCGCCTTGGGCTCCGTATTCCTCGTGGTTCGCATTGGCATTCATTTGCTTAGTGGTGGTGTTGATGGGCTTTCATGAGGATGCGCGGATTGCTTTGATATTAGGTCCGTGTTTATTGGGCATGTATTTAGTGATGTTTTATATCGCTGGCTTACATCGCAAAACAAAACTGAGTCGTGAATTCAAATAAAGGAGATGGAAATGATTATTGGCGTACCTCAAGAAGTTAAAAACAATGAGTTTCGTGTGGGTCTTACCCCAGGTAATGTTAGCGGACTGTGTCAGCAGGGTCATTCAGTACTCGTGCAACGGGGTGCCGGAGCACAGATTGGCTTAAGTGATGAATCCTATCGCATTGCTGGAGCAACCTTAATCAACAGTGCTGCCGAGGTTTATAGCAAAGCAGACATGATTGTGAAAGTTAAAGAGCCACAAGCACAAGAGTGTTCAATGTTGCGAGAGGATCAAATCTTATTTACTTATTTGCACCTGGCGCCAGACCCAGTTCAAACCAAAGCCTTGATTGACTCTGGTGCGACTTGCATTGCCTATGAAACTGTTACCTCTATGAATGGTGCTTTACCCCTCTTAGCCCCTATGAGTGAAGTGGCTGGAAGGATGTCTATTCAGGCAGCAGCAGCGCACCTAGAGAAGACCCATGGAGGGCTTGGAGTCTTGATGGCGGGTGTTCCAGGGGTTGCTCCTGCCAAGGTTGTCATCTTGGGCGGCGGCGTTGTCGGTCGTAATGCCCTGCAAATGGCGGTGGGCATGGGTGCGGATGTTTGTATCTTTGATCGCGACATCGAGCGCTTGCGTCAGATTGATGCGCTATACGGCAATCGTGTCCGAACCTTTTACTCCGATCCACTTTCTGTTGAGCGTGAAGTGTGCGCCGCAGATGCCGTGATTGGCGCAGTCTTATTGGCAGGAGCGGCTGCTCCAAAGTTAGTTAGCCATGAAATGGTGCGCAAGATGAAGGCTGGTTCTGTGGTGGTGGATGTGGCGATTGATCAAGGCGGATGTTTTGAAACCTCTAAACCAACCACCCATGCCGATCCTACATTCTTAGTGGATGGGGTGATTCATTACTGTGTCGCCAATATGCCGGGCGCTGTTGCCAGAACTTCAACTTTTGCTTTAACGAATGCAACCTATCCCTTTGTTGAGGTATTAGCAAACCGAGGGGTGATGAAGGCTTTATCCAACAACCATCACTTACGCAATGGCTTGAGTGTGCATCGTGGAATGCTAACTTCGGAACCCGTGGCACAAGCTCAACGACTGGACTACGTCCCGGCCGAAGAGCTCATTGCTGCCTAGCGCAAAATTAACTGAGATCAGAAACCAAAGAGGCTAGCGTTTCGGGTGCAAGGGTCTTGACATGCATGGGGTACTCCTTATGGTCACAACCCACCATCATCTGAGCGCCAGCCTTTAAGGCCTTTTTCATAGCATCAGTCAGATCAAAGCGCATGAAATGCACTGCTGAGGTTTTTTCTTCAGTAGAGCGCTCCAGATCTTCGTCGGCGATGGCGTATACGCGTGGCTGACCTTCGACCTCAATAAACATTTGATGCTCAATACCTACCAATTTTGCTAACGCTACTTTGCGATCCGCCTCATTGGGGTATTCCAACATCATCGTTGCTTTGAAATCCGACCCATCAGGCACCAATGGGTTGTAGGCATTCAATTCATCCTGAATACCTTCCTCTTCAAATGTCTTCTCCACACGCAACATTTCTTGTATTTGGTAGCGCATTAAAAATTCATTCTCAAAGATCATCGTCAGGTGATCGCCAAGATGAACAGTGCGTAAGCGGCGCTCGGTAATTGCTTTTTCACGAAAGGCAGGACGCTCCTTGTGATAAGCCTCTAAGCTTAAAAGGCTATCGATGGTAATTTTTCCCATACTGCTGTATTCCTGTTCTATTAAATTTGTATTTATAAACCGTACGCTTTTGCAAGCAATGTCAGTGGGTGCGCCATTTCTGCTTTTGGTAAGCCAAGCTCTTCCATGCCTTGTTCAATATGGTGACCAGCAAGTTGGCAATCAGAGCTAATGTAGTTCGGCTCTTCTTCAGCCATTCTTTTAAAGACAGGCCTACCAATCTTCATCGCCATCTCATGGAACTCTTTCTTTACACCCCATGTGCCAGAGTGGCCAGAGCAACGCTCAACCACATTAACTTCTGTGCCGGGTACCAAGCGCAATGCTTCTGCTGTTTTCTGACCGACGTTTTGGACGCGTGAGTGGCAAGCCATGTGATAGCTGACATGACCAAGTTCAGTGGAGAAGTCTGTTTTTAGCAAGCCATCGGAATTGCGTGCCACGAAATATTCAAACGGATCCCACATTGCTTCTTTCACCAATTGCGTATCTTCACAGGCAGGGAACATCAGTGGGAGTTCTTGCTTAAACATCAGCGTGCAAGAAGGAATCGGCGTCAAGATGGCATAACCTTCACGCGCTAATTTCGCGAGCTTTGGAATATTCTTTTCTTTATTTTCCGCAACTGACTCTAGGTCACCCAATTCCAACTTAGGCATGCCGCAGCAAGCTTCCTTGTCTACTAGCTCATATGGAATTTGATTGTGTTTGAGAACCTTAATCAAATCCTGGCCAATGCCAGGCTCGTTGTAATTGATATAGCAAGTGGCGTAGATGGCCACTTTGCCAGGAGTCTTCTTGCCATCAATGACGGGTAAGTTTTCTGATTTCTTGGCAATTTGAGGGAAGGTCTTAGTGGCGTATTCCGGAATCCAAGCATTTTTATCAACGCCTAGAGCACCTTCCATCACTAAGCGCGCAAGGCCTGTGCTGTTCACTGCATTAACAGCTTGAGTGACGATCGGAATTCCTGCGAAGTGCCCAAGCTTATCTGTGGAGGAAAGTAATTTATCGCGGAAAGTGGGTTTGTCATCTTTAAAGTTGACTGCCTTAGCGCGCAACATTAAATGCGGAAAATCGATATTCCAAGGGTGTGGTGGGACGTAAGGACATTTGGTCATGTAGCAAACATCACAGAGGTAGCATTGATCCACTACCTGTTGGTAATCTGCCTTATCCACTTGGCCCATCTCTAGATCTTCTGTGGCATCGACTAAATCAAAGAGAGTCGGAAAGGAGCCGCAGAGGCTGACACAACGACGGCAACCATGGCAAAGATCAAACACACGCTCCATCTCATTTTCGAGATCGACTTTGTCGTAGAACTTCGGGTTTTGCCAATCTAAGGGATGGCGGGTTGGGGCCTCTAAACTACCTTCGCGAGTTGTCATTTGTATCCTCTATGCTTGTGGGTGACATTCATCACTATTTGTATGGTCGTAAGTGTAGGACCCAGTGGTCTAATAGCCAAATTGTATTAATTAACGATATTGATAGAAAATACCTAACTAACTGAATCTATGGACCTTTCTGCATTAACGCTGTCTGCTGGGGTAGTTGCCTTGGCTGAAATGGGTGATAAGACCCAATTGCTCTCCCTGATGCTGGCTGCCCGTTACCCCAAACAGGCCATGGCCATTATTGGGGGTATTTTCATTGCCACGATCGCAAACCATGCCTGCGCGGCCTTTTTGGGTCAGTGGCTCACAACTTTGATGAGCCCAGAGGTCCTTAAGTGGGTCTTGAGTCTGAGTTTTCTGGGGATTGGTCTGTGGCTTTTAGTTCCCGACCATATTGATGATGCCGCAGGCTCTAAAGTGGCTGATCGCGCTTTCCAGGTATTCATGCTGACCGTTGGCTTGTTCTTCTTGGCCGAGATGGGGGATAAAACCCAAATCGCAACCATTGCATTGGGCGCGAGGTATTCAGATGTTTTCTCAGTCACAGTGGGCACTACTTTGGGGATGATGTTGGCCAATGCGCCTGCGGTTTGGATTGGTCAAAAATTTACCAAGCGTATGCCAATCAAATGGGTGCATGCAGTGGCAGCTGTCACGTTTATTGCAATTGGCCTTGCTACGCTAATCTGGGGCTAAGCTCAAGGGCGACTAAAATTGCCACATGAAAACTGATCTGCCGCAGAGCTTTCGTAGGCTCGAATACCGCCCCCCAAATTACACCTTTGGGCAAGTAGAGCTCGATATTGCATTGGATCCTGCGCGCACGATTGTTAAAAGTCGGCTTGAGGTGCTGCCGGGTAAAAGTCATGAAGCTGGCACGCCTTTGGTATTGCAGGGACAAGAGCTCGAGTTTGTCAGTTTGCGTATCAATGGCGAGGCGCATCGCCATTTTGAATTAACACCAGAAACACTCAGCATTCATTCTTTGCCCAATGATGGCAAAGACCCCTTTGTTGTTGAAATCATTTGTATCTGCGTTCCTGAGAAAAATACTTCTCTCATGGGTTTGTATGTTTCAAATGGAAATTTCTTTACGCAGTGTGAAGCTGAGGGCTTTAGAAAAATCACCTACTTCTTGGATCGTCCTGATGTAATGGCCAAGTTCCGCGTGACCTTGCGTGCGCGTGAAGCAGAATGCCCAGTATTACTTGCTAACGGAAATTTACTGAGCACTGAGAAGTTGCCTAACGGTTGGCATAGCGCCATATGGGAAGACCCATTTCCAAAGCCATCTTATTTGTTTGCGCTAGTAGCTGGCAAGTTGGAATGTATTGAAGAAACCATTACGACTAGCAGTGGCGCTAAAAAGCTATTGCAAATCTGGGTTGAGCCACACGATCTCCACAAAACCCGTCATGCGATGGATTCCTTGATTGCCTCGATTCATTGGGATGAAGAACGCTATGGCTTAGAGCTAGATCTTGAGCGCTTCATGATTGTGGCGGTGAGTGATTTCAATATGGGTGCCATGGAAAATAAGGGCTTGAATATTTTCAATACCAAGTACGTCTTGGCGCAGCCTGAGACGGCAACGGATGTGGACTTTGCCAATATAGAAAGCGTTGTAGCACACGAATACTTTCATAACTGGACCGGCAATCGAGTGACTTGCCAAGATTGGTTCCAGCTCTCATTAAAAGAAGGTCTTACGGTATTCCGCGATCAAGAATTTTCTGCTGATCAAATGGGCACTGAATCGGGTAGAGCGGTGAAGCGTATTGAGGATGTGCGAACCTTGCGTCAACTTCAATTCCCGGAAGATGCGGGCCCTATGGCGCATCCCATTCGTCCGGATGAGTATCAGGAGATTAATAACTTTTACACCGTTACCGTGTATGAGAAGGGTGCTGAAGTTGTGCGTATGTATCAAACCTTATTAGGGCTTGATGGTTTCCGCAAGGGTATGGATCTGTACTTCAAGCGCCATGATGGTCAGGCAGTTACTTGTGACGATTTCTTGGCAGCGATGGCTGATGCTAACGAGCGTGATCTCAGTCAATTTAAAAATTGGTATAGCCAGGCTGGTACCCCACGCGTTCAGGTTGAAGAACAATACGATGCAGCTAAAAAGCAATATCACCTCACCTTAAGTCAAAGCTGTGCAGCAAGCCCTGGTCAGGCAGAGAAAAAGCCTTTTCATATTCCGTTGAAAGTGCGCTTGTTAACCACGGCTGATGATCAAGTGGAGCAGTTGCTCGAGCTTAAAGAAATAAAGCAATCTTGGACTTTTGACAACATCAACGAGCGTCCCGTTTTATCAATTAATCGCAATTTCTCAGCGCCAATCAATTTGGACTTTGCACAGAGTGAAGCGGATTTATTGACCCTGTTCTCAAATGATGACGATGCCTTTAATCGTTGGGAGTCTGGTCAGAAGTTGGCAATGCAAATGATTTTGAAAAATCGTTTGCCCGATGAGCAGTTAATGAATGCCTACCGCGATCTCTTGATGGATTCCGAGCTGGACCCTGCTTTCAAAGAGCTTGCTTTAACCCTTCCCGCTGAAACCTACTTGTACGAGCAGTGCGCTAGCGTCGATCCACAGCAGATCTTTGGCTCAAGACGGGCATTCCGTCGAGCGCTGGCCAGTGGCTTGCGCTTAGAGTGGGCTGCTTTGTATCAACAAATGCAAACACCTGATGGCTTTAAACCTGACGCCATTAGTGCGGGTAAGCGTGCTCTTAAAAACCTCTCATTAAGTATGTTGCTGGAAGCAGATGCGATGATCTGGTCCGCTATGGCAGTCAATCAATACCAAAATGCTGACAATATGACTGATCGCTATGCGGCTCTAGCTGGCTTGGTAATTCATGGAGCAAAAGCAGCAAAAGAATGCCTAGCTGATTTTTATCAGCGCTTTGCCGATGATCCTTTGGTGGTGGATAAATGGTTTGCTTTGCAATCGAGTCGCCCACCAGTCGATGGCGCCGAGCCGACCCTGACAGATGTGTATCGCTTGCGTGAGCATGAAGCATTCAAGATGAATAACCCCAATCGTGTGCGCAGTGTGATTCATACCTTTTGCATGAATAATCCTGCAAGCTTTCATCAGGCTGATGGCAGCGGTTATGCCTTTTGGGCTGAGGCAGTGTTAGCGCTAGATCCAATCAACCCTCAAGTTGCAGCTCGTTTAGCAAGGGCTTTAGATCGTTGGCGTCTTTTTGCCCAACCCTATCAAGGCAAGATGCATGCGTATTTAGAAGAAGTGGCCGCCTGCAAGACCCTCTCTGCTGATGTCAGAGAGGTGATTTCTAAGGCATTGGGAAATTAAGACTCATAACAGGGCAAAATAGACCCTAATTACCAATAGAGCACTAACAAGCACTACGAAACACTACGGAGAATCATTTTTTGAACGCCCCAACCAGCTTAAAGACCAATTTCAAGCAATATCTCGAGATGACCAAGGTAAAAGGTGCTCCCATGCCTGCTGGTCTGCAAGAGCTTTTATTGGCAGTAGCTGATACTTGCAACACCTTGAGCCATGAAGTAGCGCAAGGTGCCTTGATTGGTTTATTGGGTTCCGCTGGAACAGGTAATGTGCAAGGTGAAGTTCAGCAAAAGCTGGATGTGATTGCCAATGACTTATTGATCGAGGGTGTGCAGGACTGCAAATCTTTGGCTGGCTTAGCTTCCGAGGAAATGGAACTGCCGCTTCCCGTGCAGGGCACTGGCGACTATCTACTCTTATTTGATCCATTAGATGGCTCTTCGAATATTGATGTCAATGTTTCTATTGGCACTATCTTTTCTGTATTGAAAAAGCAAGAACCTAAAGCACCATTGCAGACTTCTGATTTCTTGTTGTCTGGTCGCCACCAAGTTGCTGCCGGTTATGTGGTCTACGGCCCTCAAACCACCATGGCTTTAACTTTGGGTGACGGCGTAGTGATGTTTACTTTGAATAAAGTGACTGGTGAATTTATTCTCATCAAGCATGCAGTAGAAATCTCTCACTCCACTAAAGAGTTTGCGATCAATATGTCTAATATGCGCCATTGGGCCGAGCCAGTGCGTCGCTATGTTGAGGAATGCCTTGCTGGTACCAGTGGCGAGCGCGATAAAGATTTCAATATGCGTTGGATTGCTTCGATGGTTGCTGATGTGCATCGCGTGCTCTCACGTGGTGGCATCTTTATGTACCCCTGGGATCAGCGCGAACCACACAAGCCTGGCAAATTACGCTTGATGTACGAAGCTAATCCCATGAGCTTCTTGGTGGAGCAAGCTGGCGGAGCATCTACCAATGGCAAAGAGTTAATTATGGATTTAGTGCCAACTGAGCTGCACGAGCGCGTCTCGGTGATGTTGGGCTCTAAAGAAGAAATTGATCGTTTACGTCACTACCACGCTTAAGCTTGTACTTTTCCCTTGAGGTAGGCGAGGGACTCTTCGACTTGGTCTATTAAGATTAAGCAAATATCGCCAGAAGCAAGATCATTGAGTGCGGTATCAATTGCTAAAAACTCGCCACGAATCTCTTTGATGTGTTTTGTCTTGGTAGCGCCGACTAAACCCTCTTGTAAAAGTTTGAGCACTTCACCATCTTCACGACCGCGCTGACATTGGTCTTGATACAGAATGACATTATCAAAAGCGTTCCCTAGGATACGAGTCAGGTCACGAATATCTTCATCGCGACGATCACCAGCACCACTAATAACCACGTGGCTCTTATTGGGCTTCATGGCCTCAATCGCACTAGCCAATGCACGCATAGCATCAGGGTTGTGACCATAGTCAGCAATCACGGTAGCGCCATGATGTTGGAATTGATTAAAGCGACCAGGGACTGCATTGGCTGAGCTTTCAAAGCTATGTAAGCCACGCGCAATCTTTTCAGCATCTAAACCTAAGGCCCAAGCTGCGCCAATGGAGGCCATCGCATTTTCTACTTGGAAACCAAGAACACCATTTTGTGTGAATGGAATTTCACTTACCGGAAAGCGATACATCACGCGCGATCCTTTGGAGGCAACAATGTAGTGACCATCAAAGTAGATCACTTTTTTATTCTTGGCGCGGTGTGCTGCGATAACAGGGTGGTGTTGATTCTGAGCAAAGAAGATGACACGACCTGTGCAAACATCACCCATTTTTGCCACGATTGGGTCTGCTGCATTGAGAACTGCCGCACCAGTAGGCGCCACGTTCTGCACAATCACACGTTTGAGAATGGCTAAATCCTCAACACTGGTGATGTAGTTCAGGCCTAGGTGGTCACCTTCGCCAATATTGGTAACGACTGCCACTTCGCAACGGTCAAAACCTAAGCCCTCACGCAACATGCCACCACGGGCAGTTTCAAGAACGGCGGCGTCGGTATCAGGGTGCATCAAGACATTACGCGCGCTACGGGGGCCACTACAGTCGCCTGAATCGATCAACTTGTGATTGATATAGACACCATCAGTAGTGGTCATACCAACGCGCAGACCTGTCTCATTGAGTAGATGAGAGATTAAGCGAACAGTCGTGGTTTTGCCGTTGGTACCTGTGACAGCCACAACGGGAATACGGCCATTCTCACCTTGAGGGAACATCATATTAATGATGTCTTCACCTACAGGGCGGCTCTTGCCATAAGAGGGCTTGAGATGCATGCGTAGTCCTGGCGCAGCATTTACTTCCACAATGCCGCCACCTTGTGATTCCAGTGGCTTGTAAATCGCCTCACACAGAATATCCACACCAGCAATATCTAGGCCGATCATCTGCGCCGCTGCAATAGCACTAGCTGCGACATCGGCATGAACATCATCGGTGACATCAGTAGCTGTGCCACCAGTGCTCAGGTTGGCGTTATTGCGTAACAAGACGCGCTCACCTTTTTTGGGAACGTATTCTGGGGTGAGATTTGAGCTGGCTAAATGCGCCAAGGCGATGTCATCAAAACGAATTTTTGTCAGTGCAGTTGCATGACCATCGCCCCGTAATGGATTTTGGTTTTCAATCTCGACTAGTTTGGCAATGGAGTTGCTACCATCACCAACCACTTGAGCAGGTTCACGCCGAGCAGCAGCCGATAGACGGTTGCCAACAACGAGCAGGCGGTAGTCCGCGCCTGGAAGGTAACGCTCAACAATCGTGTCGCGACCAAAGGCTTGGGTCACTACAAAGCCTGCACGCACCTCTTCTTCTGTTTGAATGTTGGCAACGACACCCTTACCTTGATTGCCATCTTTTGGTTTGAGTACGATCGGACCGCCAATTTTTTGAGCGGCTGCCCATGCAGCATCGGCAGTCGTAACCACCTCACCAATGGGTACTGAAACACCGGCAGCGGCGAGTAAGTTTTTAGTGAGTTCTTTATCTTGAGCAATCGCTTCAGCAATGGCGCTGGTGTCGCTGGTTTCTGCAGCTTGAATTCTTTTTTGTTTGCTGCCCCAGCCAAACTGCACCATACTGCCTTCAGTCATGCGGCGAAATGGAATATTGCGTTGCACAGCGGCGTCCACAATGGAGCCAGTGCTTGGTCCCAAGCGTACATCTTCATAAAGTGCATCCAACTCAGAGAGGGCGGCAGCCAAATCAAATGGCGCATCGTTTAGGGTGGCCTGAATTAAAGCGAAGGCAAAGTCAAAGGCCATGCGACCGACAACTTCTTCAATATATTCAGCAACCACTTGATAAACGCCGGGCTCAATAGTCTGAACTGTGCGACTAAAAGTCACGGGACAACCGGCTTGGGCTTGTAGACCTAAAGCTGCGTGCTCTAGAGCATGCGCTAAAGAAAGTAGTTCATTGTGTCCGCCACGACGCATGCTACCAAGTTGGGGAAAGCGTGCGCGGATCTTGGTTTCAAACTGGGGAATGGAATCAATTGAACGCTCGGATTCTTCACAAGACACAATCGCTTCTAAAGCGGTATGACGGCTCCATAAGTTGGGGCCGCGCAGCATCCGAATTCGGGTGATTTCCAATTAAGCTCCTATTGCGGTATTAGTATCAGGAACAAAGGTTTCGGCGCCAGCTTCAATGACATTAAAGGGGATATCTAAAGCCCATGCAGCACCGATTGCCGCTCCAAGATTCATACTCTTCCATGGGGTATTCGCATTTGGTTCTGAATGACGAGGTACTGGAATACTTTTTTGGTCTAACTTCCCACGTCTGAGGGTAAGCTGTTGATTGCCCACTAAGACTGCGCGTCCATCATTCTTAAGATGCTCCTCAATAACTGGTGAGTGAGGATTTTGTGTAAAGAAAATCACTTCACCGTCACACAGTTCTGCCATTTGCGCGACCATTGGATCATCTGCATTCAGCACTGCAACACCATTAGGTAGAACAACGTCAACTTGAGTACGAACAATGCTAAAAACTTGGTCTTCATCAAAGATCGCATATTGCGGGAAATTCGCTTTAGGGTCTACGTTCAAAACAACACCCACCTGGCAACGGTCATATGCCAAGCCTTCAATTAACATGGATAGATGGTTGTTCTCAATGACCGCAGCTTCAACTGCGCGATTTAACAAAGTGCGGCGTGCATTTTCCCAATTGGTGACATTGCTTTTGGGAATAGTACGGTTGCCAAAAGATAAGCCTTTACTACTTGATAGTCCGACATAGCGATTCGTTAATCTTAAGAAATACGCAATCATTTCCGCAACAGGTGTTTTGCCACGCTCACCACAGATACCGACTACCGGGATTCTGAAATCTGTACCAGGTGGGAAGAGATGGTCAGCAATCTCTTTGCCAACCGGCTGTGGTTTACCGCTAGCCGGTTTTAGATGCATTAATAAACCAGGGCCTGCATTGACTTCAACAATCGCACCATTTTGTGATTCAAGTGGTTTGCTGATGTCTTGTACTACCAAGTCGACGCCGGCAATCTCGAGGCCAACCACGCGGGCGGCTAAGGCCACTTGGCTAGCAACATCAGGATGAACTAAATCTGTGACATCAAAAGCAACGTTACCGTTACTCTGAATCAGTACTTTATGATCGGCGGCCGGAATGCTTGCACCGGTGAGTTTCTGACGTGCTAGTTCCAACTCCACTGCAGAGTCAATCCGTACTGGGTTGAGAGGATGCTCTTCTGCAGTGCCGCGACGGGGATCGGAATTAATCTGAATCTGAATGAGTTCGTGTACGGTGTGTTTGCCATCACCAGTCACCCAAACGGTTTCGCCTTTTGCAGCAGCAACTACTTTGTTGCCAACCACCAATAGGCGATGCTCGTCGCCAACGATATGACGTTCAACGAGAACTTCACTACCTTCCTCAATGGCTACTGCATAAGCAGCTTCAATTTCTTGTTGGGTGTACAGGTTAATAAAAACGCCACGACCATGGTTACCGTCAATGGGCTTAACCACAACTGGTAAGCCAATGTCTTGCGCTGCTTCCCAAGCATCATCTGGGCTAGTAACAGTCCTGCCTTCTGGAGTAGGTACACCAGCGCTAGCAAGCAAGCTCTTCGTGAGATCTTTATCCCTGGAAATAGTTTCAGCAATCGCGCTAGTTTGATCAGTTTCGGCAGTCCAAATGCGCCGTTGCTTTGCCCCGTAACCCAGTTGAACTAAATTACCTTCTGACAAGCGGATGGATGGAATGCCACGCTCTTCAGCGGCATTCACAATGCAGGCAGTACTGGGTCCTAGTAAAAGGTCATCACCCAGTTCGCGGAGATTTTCAACAATGGTTTGCACTTCAGCAACACAGTCTTTGTTGTCTTGGGCTAATGCAAGGTAAAGATCACGAGCGTATTTCAGAGCAGTCAGTGTGACTTCTTCATTAATCGCGCTCACCATCACCTTGTAAACGCTACGGCGATCACCGTCACGTGCCTTACCAAAACCACCAGGAATGCCAGCCAAGTTTTGGAGTTCTAAGGTGAGGTGCTCCATGATGTGCGCCGGCCAAGTGCCTTCCTCAACCCTCTTGAGAAATCCGCCAGCTTCGCCATAGCTGCAACGGTGTTCTTGAAGACTAGGTAGGGCTTTGACTAAGCGCTCATAAAAGCCAGGAATGAGGTGGGACGGGTAATCTTCCAGATCGCCAATATCAATCCAAACCTCAATAACGGGATGGTAAGTCCACATATTGGGACCACGGAGATGCTTAACACTCAGAATCTCAATGGTTTTATCTAGTAATTGGGGCATGTGTGGAATAGCTAGGGTTGGCGCCTGTTAGGGCGGGAACCGTCAGACCGTCTCTCTGTTTCTAGTAGTTATTGGAAATCCACAAAATTGGCAAAAATATATAAAAAGCCTTACTGTCAACTTTAACGGCTTTCCAGTCATTAAAGTTGACACTAGCTATAAATAGAAAAAACCCAGCTCCACTATACTTTTAGGGTCAATGAAGCCTGAAATTCTCCCGTTTACCTCCACACTGCCAAGCGATTGGCAAGGTGTTTTAGGGTCCTCAACATCCCCCATCCGAAACCTTGAAGCCATACTGGCGTGGGTCGAACTGGATTTGGATGGAGATCTGCGCTTCCAAAAAAGTCTCCTTTTGTTGGTTGATCAGGGCTTGGTTTGGACTGACGGTAAAGGCTTTGAGTCTTGGTCAATGAGTGATGGCGCACATCTTTTGCATGGCGATCATGCTGGCGTAGGTAGCCTCAAACTGGAAAGTTCCGATCGTTTGCACAGGATTTGGCATTTCACGCTAGCGGTGAATCCTCAAGTTTTACGTCTTCAGTCTGCTTTTAAACAACTGTCCCAAGGACATACACCTAGCGGAGAAGTTGTTGAATCGAGCGAATACGACAAGCAGGTATGCCCAGTGTGTTTAACTCCAAAATCGGCAAACTCAGACGCTTGTCCTACATGTGATCCTGAGCTTGATCAGCCACCCTCAACTTGGACTTTATTTAAGCTCTGGCGTTTTGCTCGCCCCTACAAGCGGCAATTACTCTTGGGTTTTGTGTTGACCCTGCTATCGACTGGGGCGACTTTAATTCCGCCGTATCTCACCATGCCTTTAATGGATCACGTATTGATTCCATACGAAAAAGGCCTACCGATTGATTTTCATTTGGCCAGCATGTATTTGCTTGCCTTGTTTGGCGCCGCCTTAGTAGCTTGGGGATTGGGTTGGTGGAAAACCTATTTACTAGCGCTTGTAAGCGAGCGGATTGGCGCTGATTTGCGCAACACCACCTTTGAGCATTTACTCAAGCTTTCTTTGGAGTACTTTGGTGGCAAGAGAACGGGCGACCTGATTGCCCGTATCGGCGCTGAGACAGATCGTATCTGTGTTTTCCTCTCACTGTATGCACTCGATTTTGTAACTGATGTCTTGATGATCACAATGACCGCTGCGATCTTGGTATCGATTGATCCATTGCTTGCTGTAGTCACTCTAGCGCCTTTGCCTTTCATTGTTTGGATGATTAATGCAGTGCGCGATAAGTTGCGTTTTGGTTTTGAAAAGATTGATCGCATCTGGTCCGAAGTGACGAATATTTTGGCAGATACGATTCCGGGAATTCGGGTGGTGAAAGCCTTTGCTCAAGAAGATCGTGAGCTTAAGCGTTTTGTGGATTCGAATAAACACAATCTTCAAATTAATGATCGCGTCAATCGTGTGTGGGGTCTGTTCTCGCCAACGGTTACCTTGTTGACTGAGACTGGTCTCTTAGTGGTTTGGGGTTTTGGTATATGGCAAGTGGCTCATCAGAAAATTTCTGTTGGCGTATTGATTGCCTTCCTTGCTTACATTGGCCGCTTCTATATCCGTCTAGATTCGATGAGCCGCATTGTTTCGCATACACAAAAGGCCGCTGCTGGTGCTAAGCGGATCTTTGATATTTTGGATCACGTCTCTAGCGTTCCTGAGCCAATCAATCCAGCTCCTTTGGTAGATGTCAAAGGTCGTATCGCTATGCGTGGTGTGGGTTTCCGCTACGGTAATCGTGCCGTGACCAAAGGAATTGATCTGGACATTGCCCCTGGCGAAATGATTGGCTTAGTAGGCCACAGTGGCTCTGGTAAGAGCACGCTGGTCAATTTGATTTGCCGTTTTTATGATGTCAGCGCAGGCGCTATTACTTTGGATGGGCGCGATATTCGCAGCATTGGAATTGCCGACTATCGCAAGCGAATTGGCTTAGTCTTGCAAGAACCATTTTTGTTCTTTGGCACGATTGCAGAAAATATTGCCTATGGTAAGTCGGACGCTACTCGTGAAGAGATTATTGAAGCTGCGCGTGCTGCCCATGCCCATGAATTTATTCTCCGCTTGCCACTAGGCTATGACTCTTTAGTAGGCGAACGTGGCCAATCTTTATCAGGCGGTGAGCGTCAGCGGATTTCCATCGCGCGTGCCTTACTCATTAATCCAAGCATTTTGATTTTGGATGAGGCGACATCTTCAGTGGATACCACTACTGAAAAGGAAATTCAGCGCGCCTTAGATAATCTTGTCAAAGGTCGGACTACGATTGCTATTGCACACCGCCTATCTACCTTAAGAAAAGCAGATCGCTTGGTGGTATTGGATAAAGGTGAGATTGTGGAGATTGGCTCTCATGATCAATTGATGGAAGCGCAGGGCGCTTATTACACCTTGTATCAGGCGCAACTTCGCCATGCGGCAGAGTTGGTCGAGGGTGGCGCTATCGGCGAGAGTCTTGATGAGCAAGGGGAAGAAGCGCTGCAAGAAGCTGCCAAACATATTGGTGGTGGCGTATGAGTAAGTTAAATATGAACAGCAAACCGCATCAGCTAGAGCGCGACGCATTAGGGCGCCTGGTCTTGATTGACGCTGCAGGTCATCGCCATATAGGCATCCATCCAGTAAGAGCGTTTCCGATTACTGCTCCAGGCGCTGGCATTTGTTTAATGGATCAGTCTGGCAAAGAGCTTTGCTGGTTTGAGGATATCGCCGCCATTCCGGAATCCGAACTTGCGCTCATAGAAGAAGAATTGGCTGCGCGTGAGTTCATGCCCGTCATTGAAAAAATTACCAAGGTTACAACTTTTGCAACCCCCAGTATTTGGGATATTGAGACTGATCGTGGTCCAACCCGCATACGCCTTAAGGGTGAAGAAGACATTCGTCGCATTGCAGGCAACACGCTGCTCATTGCAGATTCTAATGGCCTGCAGTTTTTAATTAAAGATGCCACTCAGTTAGACAAAGTGAGTAAGAAACTGCTGGATCGCTTCCGCTAGAATGGATTTACCGCCGCTTTAGCTCAGTTGGTAGAGCAGTTCATTCGTAATGAAAAGGTCGCCAGTTCGATTCCGGCAAGCGGCACCAAATTGAGTAATTAAGATAGATATTTAGGGGGATTCCCTCTTTTTGATCGTTGATAACTGATATATTCAATTAAATCAATGACTTATATGTTATCTATTGCTAACTCAGTCCTTAGAGTTTTTAAGGGTTTACCCTAGATAAATCGCCAAATTAGGGTATACTCTAGGTACTAACCCTTAAGGAGATTCAAATGACCCAGTTATTGAATGTGTTTAACCAGCTTTTTTCTAAAAGCAAACCAGTCGCTAAGCAAGCACGTCACTATGACTGTGATGGCGCTTATCGCGGCATGTAATATTTCAATACTTTGAAATGAAAGCCACCTTTTTTGAACTGACCCCCAAAAGTTGGACATCAAGTCCAACCAAGGGGGTTTTGTTTTATGAGCAAACACAGTACGCAGTTCAAGCTAAAAGTAGTTAAAGAGTATTTAAAGCTGGGAGGTCTTAGACGGATTGCTAATCTCTATGAGATTAATACTTCAGATATTCGTAAATGGACTCTTGCCTACCAAGCGCATGGTTTGCCTAGCCTTCAAAAGAAAGTGTCCCAGCACTTCACGCCAGAGTTCAAACTGCAAGTCTTGCAATACATGGAATCGCACCAACTATCAGCTAGACCAGTAGCGGCCCACTTTAAGATTGGCAACATGGCTACGATTTTGCAGTGGCAAAAACTCTACAATAAAGGTGGTGTAACAGCCCTACAACGCAAGCCTAAGGAAAAGCCGCCCATGCCTAAACCGTTTGATATCAAAGCGCTGTTAAAAAAGCCTTTGGCGCAACTGACTCCTGCAGAGATGCGACGTCGACTGGAGTACTCAGAGGCGGAGAACGCCTATCTAAAAAAGCTCGATGCCTTAGTTCAGAGCAAAAAATTGGCAAGCAAAGTCAAGCCAAAATCATCACCGAACTAAGGCAGTCCTATCGTTTGAGCGATTTACTAGTAATCTCCCAGATGGCTAGAAGCGTCTATTACTACTGGGTGAGCACCAGCAATAAGCCTGATCGCTATCAAGGCACCAAGACCTTGATTAAGACTATCTACAGTCAACATAAAGGTCGTTATGGCTATCGCCGGGTGCAGACAGAGCTGGGCCATCAAAACCATTACCTCAATCACAAGACTGTGCAAAAACTCATGGCTCAGTTGGGGCTTAAATCAACAGTACGACCTAAACGCTACCAGTCCTATAAGGGCGCTATTGGTAACGCAGCCCCCAATCTACTAGAGCGCAAATTTGGAGCTCAGGAGTTAAATCAAAAGTGGGTGACTGATGTCACTGAATTTAAGGTGAAGGGTGAGAAGGTCTATCTCTCACCCATCTTAGATCTGTATAACCAGGAGATCATCTCTTATGAGATATCCGACAGGCCTCAGATTGGTATGGTGATGCAGATGCTCCAAAAGGCTTTTAAAAGGCTAGATAAAAGCGAGCAACCGATGTTGCACTCAGATCAGGGCTGGCAATATCAAATGGGGGTGTATCAACAAGCCTTAAAAGAACAAGGCATTGCTCAAAGCATGTCTCGAAAAGGTAATTGCTTAGATAACGCGGTGATGGAAAACTGGTTTGGGATTATGAAAACCGAGTTCTTCCACGGCCATCAGTTTGAAAGTATTAAATCGTTTAAGAAGGAGCTATGCGCATATATCCACTACTACAACCATGATCGGATCAAACAAAAACTAAAGGGATTGAGTCCTGTTGATTACAGAACTCAATCCCTCGTGCTACCCTAATTAAACTGTCCAACTTTTGGGGGTCAGTTCATTTTTAAGGTGGCTTTTTCTTTGCGCTCGATGGCAATATCGGTGCTGGTTATTAGGGTTGAATTGATAGATGCAGCCTTGTAAGTTAAGGCTTGCAGTGAGGGTAATCACTAGTCTGGAAATCAACTTTTCTTGACGCACATCAAGATGATAAAAGTGTTAGTGTTTGAGAATCATTAGGTCCAACTTATGGGCAAGCGTATCCATAAAAAAGATTGTTAGAAGGAGTACAAATAGTGATTAAGCCATGGCATAACCGTTGGGCACAGTTGGTTTTCGGAATCATTTGCATGGGATTGGTGGCAAACCTTCAATATGCTTGGACTTTATTTGTTAACCCTATTCAAGTCAAAACGGGCTGGACCTTGTCCGCAATTCAATTATCTTTTTCCGTCTTTATTGTTGTGGAAACTTGGTTGGTTCCGGTTGAGGGTTGGATGGTTGATAAATTTGGCCCTAGAGTCGTCATTCTGATCGGCTCCGTATTTGCGGCTGCTGGTTGGGTTCTAGATAGTTACGCAAACTCTATTGAGATGCTATATGTAGCCGCTGTTGTTGCAGGTATTGGCGCAGGTTGCGTTTACGGTACATGCGTCGGCAATGCTCTCAAATGGTTTCCGGACAAGCGTGGCTTGGCGGCAGGATTGACTGCTGCTGGTTTCGGTGCTGGTGCAGCGGTTACTGTGATTCCTATTGGCAACATGATCCAAACTGACGGATACGAACATGCCTTTCTATTTTTCGGTCTTTTCCAGGGGGCATTAATTTTCTTACTGGCTTTGTTGATGACAAAACCAACGCCTCCAAAAGGCGTGCAAGCTGCTCCACGGATTGTGACCACTAAGGTGGATTACACTACCGGTCAGATGATTCGTAAGCCGATTTTTTGGCTGATCTATGTGATTTTCGTTGTTGTGGCTGCAGGCGGTTTGATGGCAACAGCGCAAATTGGGCCGATTGCAAAAGATTACGGCTTGGCTAAGTTGCCAATGGTGTTTTTTGGAATTTCACTGCCATTGTTGACATTGACTTTATCTATCGATAATTTATGCAATGGCTTTACTCGCCCACTCTGCGGCTTCATCTCCGACAGAATCGGCCGTGAGAACACGATGTTCTTTGTGTTCTTGGGTGAAGGCCTAGCGATGTTGGGTCTGATGAATTTTGGCCATGATCCATATGCATTTATGACATTTGCTGCGTTGATCTTCTTGTTCTGGGGTGAGATTTTTTCAATTTTCCCAGCAATCTGTGCAGATACGTTTGGTGTAAAAAATGCGGCTGGTAATGCTGGCACTTTGTACACTGCTAAAGGTACGGCATCCTTAATTGTGCCTTTGGCTTCGTTAATGTCTGCTGGTGGAAGCTGGGATATCGTGTTCATCGTCGGAGCGACTGTAACAATTGGCGCTGCAATTGCTGCTAAATTTATTTTGGCGCCGGCGCGAAAGCGCTTTATTGAGGAAGCAAATAAAAATAACGCATAAATTATTTGGTCTTTATGAAAAAAAAGGGGTCTTAGGACCTCTTTTTTATGAATCAGACTTAATAGAACTCAGATAAAATATACACATCATGATGATTCGTAACCGCAAACTCGTTCACTGGCTTGCTGCAATAGCAATCGCGATGAGTGCGCTTGCGCCAGCACTTTCTCAGGCCGTATCACTTGCAAAGGGCGGTCATGGCTTTTCGATGGAAATTTGTTCTGTTGACGGAAGCAAAATGCAGGTTACTGTTCAAGTCAATGATCAGGCTGATCAAGTTGATACTACTCAACCTTGCCCATATTGCTTGGCTCATAGCAGTGTTACCCCAGCGTTCAATACCAATCTTACTTTTCAGGCTCCGCAAACCTTTGCGATGCTTCCCCAGCTTTTCTATCAATCTCCTAAACCACTCAGCGTTTGGTTAACCCCACCCTCAGCCGCACCCCCAGCACAAGCCTAAAAATTCTTAGGGCATAGCCTAGCTATGTAATTGGCAACCACGTTGCCGCAATCTTGCTGGAGAAATCATGTTTAGTTTTATACCTGTCACGCGCAGGCTTATGTGCGCATATATGGGCATTGCCTTAGGTCTTGCCGCAGCCATTATCTATATGAGTTTTTTGATGGTGCATCTCAATGCCAATTCGGAACCAATAGTTTTGATTCCCATTGAAGTTGCAGCCGCAGCCAAAGGGGTGAAATAATGAACGCCCCTTTTAAACTCAGACTAGTTTGCTCTACCAGCCTTATCCTGCTTGCATCTCAAGCCGGCGCGCAAAGTGCCACTCCTTCTGATTATGGCCAAAAAATTGGTGATGTTGTGGTCAGTGCTAGTCGTTCGGGAACTGAATTGAAGGATATGACTCAGAATACTTCTGTCATTACGAGGGAGGATTTGGATGATGCACCCGCTCAAACCATTGATCAAGTTCTAAAGAACCAATCTAGCGTATTTTTGAATGATCAGCCGTATTATGAAAAAGATCCTACTGGTCAAAGCCTAAACGTACGTGGGTTGGGCAATCAAAGAACTCTTGTATTAATAGATGGAGTGCCGGCCAATGACGCAATGTATGGAACGGTGCAGTGGAACTTGGTGCCGCTGTCAGCCATTCAGGATGTAGAGTTGATTCGGGGCGGTGTATCTAATCTCTACGGGAATATGGGAATGGGTGGTGCTGTGAACATCACGACAAAACCAATCAGCGACAACAAGGGAGAGATTTCAGCGAGTTACGGCACCTTTAATACTGGCAACGTTGCGGCTTCTAAAGAAATTGCAGTTAATGAGGTACTCAAGCTAAGGGTGTCGGCAGATTATTTCAATACTGATGGCTACGTTCAGCAGGCAACCATATCTCCTGCGAGTGCGTATCCCAATCGCAAGCTTTTAAATGGCTCATGGCAAGCTGCACCGCTTGTGCCAGGCATGGGTCCAGAAAGTGCAAAGAGTGCAAATTATCGCTTGCAGGGTGATGTGAAATTGAGCGCCGATACAAATGGATTTTTTAATGTTGGCTATCACACGATGCAAAACTTGACCACAGGGGGTTATGCTTTTGCACCCAAGTCTACTGAAGAGACCACATTTGCGGGTGGCGTAACTACTCGTTTGAGTGCTGAGGAAAAGGTGCAGGCAAATGCTTTTTATGAAAAAACAAGTTTGTGGCAACAAAATGTTACCCAAAATTACACCCCTACTACAGGTGCGGTCGGGGTTGTGAGTGGTGCTCCATATATCAGCTCTAACTACAACGACCCTTATTACACCTTGGGCGCTTCTGGACAATACACAAACAATGTGAAAACCTTGGGCGTTGATCAGGTCATTGCTAGCATTGACGCACGCCAAGTGTCTGCTTCCAATTTCACAAACCAATTGACTTCTGCAGGAGCAAACAGTGGCACAGCCTATTCTCAGGGTACTCAAAAGTTTTATGGCTTAATGGCGCAAGCAAAATCTAAGATGGAAGAAATTCCTCTGCAGGCAACTTTGTCAGCTAGGCTTGATCAGTGGAATAGTCAGGTTCCCACTTACTGGGTTGCTGGAGCAAATGGCATTAACCCAACATATACAAACGCACCCAATCAAACGGTTTATAAATTTAGCCCAAATCTAGGTTTACTTTATAACGCTACTAGCATCCTGGATTTTCGTGCGGCAGCTTACCAAGGCTTTCATGCGCCAGGCCTCAATAATCAAATTCGTAGTTACGGCTCAGGGACTTCTTTTAGCGCATCAAACCCAAATCTCACGCCAGAGAATATGACAGGTTATGAGATTGGCTCTGACCTAAGGTGGAATGCGGGCTTTGTTCAAATTACTGGATTTAATGCCAATGTAACAAACGCCATTTACGCTGCTACTGCAGGATCTGTAGCTCAGATTCAACAATATTGTGGAACTACCTGCACTGGTGGAACGATCTATGGGAATAACCAATCCTTACAAAGTCGTGGCTTAGAGCTTCAAGGCCATTACGATCTCACTGAAAAGTGGGCTACTGATGCAACTTATACCCATACCAATACCGTTCTAACTTGGACTGGGACAGGTGTGAGCACTACAGCAAATCCTCTTGGCTCACAAATCGGAGGTGTTCCTCAAAATATGGGTACTGCCGGCGTTACTTATAGACCTATAACCAAGACTTCATTAACTGCTTCTGTTCGCTATGTAGGTAATTCATGGATGGATACGCAGCATGCATTGCCTGTACCAGCCTATGCAACAGTGGGCTTGCGTGCCAATTATGAAATGACCCCAGTCACTACTTTATTTTTAAGTGCCGTCAATCTCCTAAATCGTAACTACATTACTTATAGTGCGGCTACCTCACAGTCTAGTTATATCATTGGTCAGCCACAGACCATTACCGTTGGAGCTCGTGTAGTCTTCTAATATGAGCAATTTCAAGCGATCCCATTTAAACCTTTTGAAAGTCAGAGTATTCATTTTTGGTGCCTTTTGCTTGGGTGCGTTTGGACCGATCTGGGCTCAAGTGGATCACTCATCCCACGCCGAGATGAGTGTGCCCAGTAAACCGCCGGCATGCGAAGGTAGTGGCTTGGATTGTGCAAATGCAGCCACTCCATTTCTGATGGCTGATGGCAAGTTGTTGCTGGCTTGGACATCTGGTGGCAAAGTGTCCATTTCTCACTCAACGGACTTGGGTAAAACATTTACTGCTCCAGTCGTCGTGGCAGAGCATGGTAAGTCTTTAGATACTGGCGGTGATGCGCGTCCTCAAATCGTTGCCGATTCAAAGGGTAATGTATTTCTCGCTTATGCCTTTTTTAAAGACAAAAACTGGAATGCCCAAATTAATAAAGTTCTATCTGGGGATGGCGGTAAAACTTTTTCAGCTCCTGAATCGCTTGTTACAAATGGCTCTAGTGAACGATTTCCTTCTGTCTTAATGCGCCCAGATGGCAGTATTTTTATTGCTTGGATTGATAAACGATTAATTGCTTCGGCAAAACAGGGTGGGGTACCCAAGCTAGGTGGCTCAATTGCATACTCATTTTCAGGGGATGGTGGCAAGACATTTCAGGTTGAGCGTATCGCTAATGAGGATAGCTGTGAGTGCTGCAGGATAGGCGGAAGCCTAGACCCCAAAGGTCAGCCAGTTATGATTTACAGAGCAATTTTTCCAGGTGGTATTCGTGATCATGCTACTCAGATTATTTCTTCTAAACGGCCTGAGCAAATTAGACGCGTCTCTAAAGACGAGTGGAAAACAGATGCCTGCCCTCATCATGGCCCATCGATAGCAGTTTCTGGCTCTGGAAGAATCCATGCTGCTTGGTTTACTCAAGGTAGCGCCCGCACTGGTGTGTTCTATGCTTACTCTAGCAATCAAGGAGCGAGCTACTCAAAGCCGTCTAGGGTGGGCGCTGAAGGTGCAAATGTCTCACGTCCTTACCTTTTAGCTTTGGGCACTAGGGTTTGGTTGGTCTGGAAAGAGTTTGATGGCATGAAGACTTCGGTATACCTTAAGCAATCTGCTGATGATGGCAATACATGGTCTAAGCCAACCATGATTTCCCAGACGGGGGCTTATTCTGATCACCCTTTATTGGTCAATAAGGGGGGCGAGGTTTATTTATCTTGGTTGACTCGCGCCGAAGGGTATCAACTCATTAAACTGAACGACAAATGATGAGAAAAATACTATTTGGCCTGCTGATATTAGTTGCATCATGCGCTTTATCTTTTGCTGATACGGGCACGCTTAAGCCTTATCAAAAGGGCGACTGGCATGGATTAATTAAGGCGGCTGGCCAACCTGTTGTTGTCCATTTCTGGGGCGTCACCTGCACACCTTGTGCAAAAGAAATGCCTCTTTGGGGTAAGTTTTTATCTCAAGATAAAGATGCCAAGGTGATATTTATTCAAGTAGATGAGGTACCTCTTGGCGCAATTAAAAAAATGTTGTCTCAGGCCAACTTGGACGCCGCTACTAACTTCTATCTCAATACCTCCTTTGACGATTACCTTCGGTATGAAATTGATCCTCAGTGGCGCGGTGAAACGCCAATGACTTTGCTCATTGATAAGAGTGGCAAGGTGGTTCGCAAGACTGGCCCAATAAATTTTATTGAATTAAAGAAGTTGTTTGCTAAAGGCGTTTAATTATTTAAGGAGAGTCAGATGAAAAATATTTTGATTGCTGTAGTTTCTGTAAGCTCAGTTTTATTTAATAGCGGTGTGTTTGCCCAAAACGCTAAAGTGGGGAGTCTGCAGATTGACAATGCCTATACCCGTGCTACTGCTCCTGGCCAGCAAGTGGCCGGTGGTTTTATGAAGATTGAGAACAAAGGCGCTGCTGACCAGTTAATTTCAGCAAGTTCACCAGCAGCTGGTGAAGTCCAACTTCATGAGATGGCCATGGAAGGCAATGTTATGAAAATGCGTCAACTGAAAGATATTCCTGTACCTGCTGGCGGCGCTGTTGAATTAAAGCCGGGCGGATTGCATTTGATGTTTATGGGTATTAAGACACCCTTAGCTGCTGGTGAAACTGTTCCAGTAAAGTTAAAGTTTGCTAAGGCTGGTGAAGTTGAAGTGAAATTTCCAGTCAATGCTATGGGAGCTGGAGCGATGAAACACTAGACGCTCTTTAGTATTTGGCATTAAAAAAGCCCCTAGAGTTTTCTAGGGGCTTTTTGTTTTCTGCTTTTGATTTTAGTTTGGATGTTTAGTCTAAATTCAAATCCGTTACCGCACCTTTGCTGGCTGTACTAGCCAGACGCGCGTACTTGGCAAGCAAGCCACGGGTGTAGCGTGGCTTTGGTTGCACCCAGGTTGAACGACGCTTAGCAATTTCTTCATCACTTACATTGAGCTGGATGAGCAGTTTGTGGGCATCAATCGTCACTGAGTCACCTTCATGAATCAGGGCAATTACGCCGCCAACATAGGCTTCTGGAGCGACGTGACCAACTACCATGCCCCAAGTACCGCCAGAGAAACGGCCATCGGTAATGAGGCCTACAGACTCTCCTAGGCCTTGTCCTACTAGGGCGGAGGTAGGGGCCAGCATCTCGCGCATTCCAGGTCCACCTTTGGGTCCTTCGTAGCGAATGATGACCACGTCACCGTCTTTAATTTTCTGCTCCATGATGGCTTGCATTGCATCATCTTCAGAATCAAACACACGGGCTGGGCCGGTAATAGATGGATTCTTGAGACCGGTAATTTTGGCCACACAGCCTTCTGGTGAGATATTGCCTTTCAGAATAGCCAAGTGACCCTGTTTGTACATTGGGTTATCCATAGTGCGAATGACCTTTTGATCTGCACGTGGCACTGATGGGACATCTTTTAATACTTCTGCAATTGTCTGTCCAGTAATAGTGATGCAATCACCATGCAAGAGGCCGGCATCTAATAAAATCTTCATGACTTGTGGAATGCCGCCAGCTTGATGTAAGTCAGTTGCTAAGTAGGTGCCAGAGGGTTTCATATCCACAAGGACGGGAACTTGTTTGCGAATGCGCTCAAAGTCATCAATCGTCCAATCAATCTCAGCAGCGCTAGTAATAGCGAGGTAATGCAAGACAGCGTTAGTAGAGCCACCAACGGCCATGATGACGCTTACAGCATTCTCAATGGATTTCTTGGTAATGATGTCGCGTGGGCGTAAGTTATTTTTAATGGCCTCCACTAAGACGCGTGCTGATTCTGCAGCGCTAGCGACTTTTTCTGCATCTTCGTTAGCCATCGTTGAAGAGTAGGGCAGGCTCATGCCTAAAGCTTCGAAAGAGGAACTCATCGTATTGGCTGTATACATTCCGCCGCAAGAGCCACTACCAGGACAGGCGTGCTGTTCAACACCTTTCAAATCTTCTTCACTCATTCTGCCGGAAGTAAATTCTCCAACAGCTTCAAAAGCGGAAACGATATTGAGTTCTTTCCCTTTAAAGTGACCTGGCTTGATCGTGCCACCATAAACGTAAATTGCTGGAACGTTAGTGCGCGCAATCGCCATCATGCCGCCTGGCATATTTTTATCGCAACCACCGATCACGACAACACCATCTTGCCAAAGACCGTTCACGCAAGTCTCGATACTGTCGGCGATCACTTCACGAGAAACTAAGGAGTACTTCATGCCTTCGGTTCCCATGCCAATGCCATCAGATACGGTAGGCGTGCCAAACATTTGCGCTTTAGCGCCAGCTTCTTCTAGCGCCGCAACTGCAGCGTCTGTTAATTTTTGTAAGCCACTGTTGCAGGGCGTAATCGTTGAGTGACCGTTGGCAACACCAACCATGGGCTTGGTGAAATCCTTTTCTTGGTAACCCATCGCGTAATACATTGACCGGTTGGGTGCGCGAGCAACTCCTTCGGTGACATTGCGCGAGCGTTCATTGAGGCGTTTCATGCGGTAATTACTCCAGAAAAGGGATTTGTCGAAAGGCTCTATTGTGCCGTGAGAAAGGGCTTGCTGTACCCCACGTAGATCAAGATGCTTCTCGTTTAAATATTGCACTGCAATATTTAATGACTTAAAAAGTACCTATTTCTTTGATATTGTTGAGTAAATATTAGCTATAAGGCTAATATCCTTCAAAAAACAACTGCAGTACATTGGCACATCTATTAATTTTTCTTTGAATTCAATGACAAAATCTGCCGGCCATATCTATTTAATTGATGATGATGAGTCTATGCGGACCTCATTGACCAGAATGTTGCGTGAAGTTGGCTATATGGTTGAAGACCACTCGTCTGCACTGACATTTCTAGAAAAATCTATTCCGGTTTCACCTGCTGTGATCTTGCTCGATATGCAGATGCCAGACATGACTGGGCTCGATCTTCAGGAGAAATTGCGGCAATTAGGGCGTAAAACGCCGATTGTGTTTGTTAGCGGCCAGAGCCACCCCCATCAGATTGTTAAGGGCCTGAAGAAGGGCGCATTGGATTTTCTCTTCAAACCCTTTAACTTGGAAGACTTGCTCAAAGCAGTTGCAGAGGCAATAGATTTTGATCGACGTCAACTCAAGCGCGTTTCCCAGGATGTGGAAACTAAGAAGGACTACGCAAACCTCACGCCACGTGAGAAGGAGGTTTGCTCATGGCTGGTCCAAGGCCTTCTCAATAAGGATATCGCCGTAAAACTGGGTACTACCGATGCGACGATCAAGGTTCATAAAGCAAGGGTAATGGACAAAATGCACGTCGATTCGGTGCAAACATTGGTTAAGAAGTTCCTTGAATCTGATTTGGGTGACCTAGAGCTGGACTAATCAGAAGTTAGCTCTTAGGTGAATTGGTGTAATGGTAGATAAGTACTAATATCCGTATTAGCATTAATATTTCAAACTAGATCAATGGCTTGCACCCTAAGCTGGCAATATATTTTTGAGACCGAGTAAGTGAATCCAAAATCTAAGCTGCCCGAGATTCGAAATGGGGCCTTTACTAAGGCCCGGGAAAAGCTTGGTTTAAGTATTAAAGATTTGGCAGGTCAAGCATGTCTTTCTAAGCACCAAATAGAGCAAATTGAAAATGGTGAAATGGGTTCCTTCTATGGCGCTCAGATTAAAGTGACTGCTGCTAAAAAAGTAGCAAAGCTTTTAGGGCTCAGTGAAGAAGATGCATTTAATCACGGTGAAGTTGTCGAACTCAAAAAAGAAATCGCCGCGATACCAGAAGAGCCTAAAAAATTAGTGGTGGCGGAGACAAAACAAAACCAAGAGCCAGAGCAAAAACAAAACATCAAAGCAACTCCAGTAAAGGCGGCCTTTACTTTTTCTGCGCTTGGGGCATCGAACCCAAAACAGCCGCCAAAGAAGCGCCTCTTTATTTGGCTCAGTTTGATTGCGGTAGTAGTGTTTTCTGTTGTGAATTTGCGCCCACTTTTTTTCCCCGAAAAGCCAGAAGAAATCATTGTTGTTAAAGAGGAAATTATTGAGCAACCTATTGCCGATGCAAAAGTTTCTGAGACCGTTCCCGCTCCTACCTCAGCGCCTGTCATAGCCGCTGCCCCTGTGCCAGCCCAGGTGACCAGTGATGTTCCTGCAAATGCAGAGGCTTGCCCCGTAGCAGATGCAATAGTGCCAAGTTACAAACCTTTGTCACCTAGAAAGCCAGCTGATCTGGTCTATGTGCAGTCCAAAACAAAGCAGGTCGTTTGCGTAGTGGATGCTTCAGGTAAGACTCAAAATAAAACAATCGATCCCAATTTGGGAGCATCTTTTTACGGAACTCCACCCTTTAAAGTTTTGAGCTCAGGGCTCGCCCAGGTGGATGTCTATTTTCAGGGAGCTAAAGTGCGCCCTGCAAACTTAGATGGTAAAACCATTTTGTTGGAGGCGGGTGACATCAGTCAGCCCGCGGCCCCTACGGATTCTGGGTTCCGCTAAATTCTTAAACAGCTGATTCGTTGGTTTCACCAGTACGAATACGAATAGCCTGCTCAATTGAGCTAACAAAAATCTTGCCATCTCCAATTTTGCCAGTGTGAGCAGCTTTTGTAATCGCTTCAATCGCAGCATCAACGAGATTGCCGGGTACGACCACTTCCACTTTTACCTTAGGCAAAAAGTCGACGACGTATTCGGCGCCGCGATAGAGCTCGGTATGCCCCTTTTGACGTCCAAAGCCCTTTACTTCAGTAACGGTAAGGCCGGTAACGCCCACTTCCGCCAAAGCTTCGCGAACTTCATCCAGTTTGAACGGTTTAATGATTGATGTAATGAGTTTCATGTAATTCCCCCTAATGCAGTAATCATACCTAGAACTGACCCACTTGCCAAAAAGAAGGCGCCTGAGCCGCTATTTAGCTATATTTAGGCTCTAAAGCGAGATGTAATAGGGTAGCGCCAATCGCGGCCAAAGGCACGCGTAGTGACTCTCACGCCAGGCGGTGCTTGGCGACGCTTGTATTCATTGAGTTTAATGAGGCGAGTGACCTTTTCAACGCTTTCAGGATCAAAGCCGGCGGCAATGATTTGCTCGATGGATTGATTCTGTTCCATATAGCGCTCAACGATCCTATCGAGCACTTCATAAGAGGGAAGACTGTCTTGGTCTTTTTGGTCGGGACGTAATTCAGCGGATGGCGCGCGCGTCAGAATGCGCTCCGGAATGATTGGAGCAATGCTATTGCGATAGGCGCACAAGCGATAGACCAGCGTTTTGGCAATATCTTTGATCACCGCAAAGCCACCGGCCATATCGCCGTAAAGAGTGCAGTAACCAACGGCCATTTCACTCTTGTTGCCAGTAGTTAAGACCAGGCGACCTGTTTTATTAGAGAGTGCCATCAGTAGGGTGCCACGCACACGAGCCTGAATATTCTCTTCAGTGGCATCGATCTTTAAGCCTTTAAATTGCTCGGCCAGGACTCTCTCAAAGGCATCTACAGGCTCGCTAATCGGAATTTCGTCATATTGAACATTCAAGTTCTTAGCCATCTCGCGCGCATCAATCCAAGAGATATCAGCCGTATAGCGGGAGGCCATCATGACAGTGCGCACCTTGTCTGCACCTAAGGCATCGACTGCAATCGCTAATACCAAAGCGGAGTCAACGCCACCAGATAAACCAATGATGACGCCAGAAAAACCATTTTTTTGAATATAGTCACGCACACCCAACACAAGGGCTTGATAGGCTTGAGCTTCAACGCTGAGTAGTGAAGTGATGAAGCCTTTTTCTAACTCACCTTGACTGTCAAGATTGACAAAGCCAAGTGCACTTTCAAATTGCGGCATAGCCATTGCTAGCTCGCCTTTGGAATTGAGTGCGAATGAACCACCATCAAAGACCAACTCATCTTGACCGCCAACAGCGTTCACATAGATCAGCGGCATTTTGGTCAGGGCAATATGTTGGCGCAACACTTCAATGCGTAATGCTTCCTTTTGCAAATGGTAAGGAGAGGCATTGGGTACGAGTAGCACTTGAGCACCTGCGCTATGGGCCTGTTTTGCAGGACCTGCATGCCACGCATCTTCACATAGAATCAGCCCATATTGAATGCCA
>Ga0364886_10246_pt1 | contig 31056 bp, 22 predicted proteins | sample ExccelJu500001D3_4_FD_206926 | JGI IMG/M metagenome (GOLD analysis project Ga0364886, IMG submission 206926) | Enriched cells from Trout Bog Lake Hypolimnion, Wisconsin, USA - BchlTB.July23.5000.01.D3 | ecosystem: Environmental > Aquatic > Freshwater > Lake > Hypolimnion/Profundal zone | place... | reverse complement strand
TTTGCCTTGTAATGGTCGGCCGGAGCGTAAAAATTTCCGATGTTGTCCATTTCGCTTCCCAATATCACAGCCAATTTCCCATCTAAAACAATGCGCCTAACATCCTGCGGTGTAAGTGCTATTTCCATAAAACCGGCATGCGCAACGAGGTCTTTAATTCCCTGGATACAATCCATCATCACCTGCTCGTCATCATCAGGCCCGGGGCATTTAGCAGCCGAGGCAATACAGTGATTGCTGACAGCCAGGGCAACCATAATATTGAGACCGCCAACTTTGTGGGCGCGTTCGATCCAGTCTACCCACATTTGTTGATGCAGGGTTGAGCACCAACTTGGCCAGGTCACAAAATCAGGGTAGCCTTGTTTGCTATCTTTCCATGTTGGCGAGTTAAGCGTCTCAGTTTGCTCCGCCAGTTTAGCGCGAAGTATATTTTTACTGTGGTCCTCTTTACAACTTCCCAGCGCAACCGCTATATCACCATAAGGAGCACCGTAAAATAATTTTGTCCCATAAGCGAGATCACCTCGCGGGTGACAGTGCATATCAACATAACCCGTTAAAGGTTGTTGAGACATGAGGCTACAACAAACAACAAAAAAATAATAACGTAACAATGAATTTATACATGCGTCTTTCCTTCCGTTTTGTTTTATAATATTACGGAATTTGAAGAGAAGACACAGAAATCGCCCATTAGCTGACCGATCCTATCTCAACAATTCCAAAGCACCGTGCAAGCCTTGCTCCTTTTGCCCCTGAAAAGTATACTGTATATAATAAATATAGGTGCCAACAGGCTGCTCCTTACCTTTAAACTTGCCATCCCAACCCACAGTAACGTTGTTGGTTTGGAAAACGAGGTCGCCCCAGCGGTCGTAAATGTGCATGGTAAAGCTTGCAGGGGGATCAATGTATAGCGGAATGAAAAAATCATTTTTCCCATCGCCATTAGGCGTAAATGCGCTGGGCACTACAAATTTGGTGCTGCAATAATCACCTATCAAAATTGAGTCGGAAGCCTGGCACCCGTTCGAGTCGGTTACTATCACCCAAAATTTACCGGTGTCCACCACCATAAAATGTTGCTGGGTAGAGCTATCCTGCCAGAAATAATTGAGGAAACTTCCGGCGTTTAATACCAGCTTATCTGTGCCCGGACAAATAGTTGTATCCTTCCCAAGGTAAGGCCTTGTAACCACTGTATTCTTTCCGCCAATAGTAAACGTATCAGAGACAGAGCATCCATTAGAATCGATGATCGTTACCTGATATTGAATAGTGCTTAAACCGATGGCTCCGGCAGAGTCTGAAACGTCAGGCAACCAATGGTAAGTATAAGGCGTTAATCCACCAGCAACAGTAATGTGGGCATAACCATTAGGCAAATTACAAGAAGCGGAATCAAGAGCCGTTGTAAAACTTAATTTGGGTGTCACATTGATAGCCACTCCGGCAACTGCGCTACACAAGTGCTGGTCGGTCACCGTAACATGATACGAACCATTGGCAAGATTAGAAATGGAATCGGAGGTTTGATTATTGCTCCAAAGAAAAGTATATGGCGTTGTGCCCCCACTAACATGGGCCCAGGCCTGCGCATTACCTGTACCAATACATGGATTTCCGGAAGAGTCTGTAATAACAATTATTGGTGCCGGTTGTGCAATCGTAATACTACGTTTAGTGGTATCTCCGTTTATACTGATCATTGTAAGCGTATAAGTGCCCGCAGCAAGGCTGTCTAATGATAGCTGAGGTGTTATACTCAAAGTGACCACCGGAGGGTTAGCTCTGTATTTGCGAACGCGCACATCATCAAACCAGCCTTGTGAGTTATCACAGTCACCGCCTACAGTTTGTAATTTAATAGCGGCTGTACCAGTAGTAACATTAAACGGAAGTGAAGTTTCACTTCTCCAGGTGGTTGTATTCACCGCACAACTTCCGCCCTGCCCCACGCTTTGGCCATTGCCAAGATTAACGTTATCGGCAAAAACGGTGTTGGTAGTACCAGTGCCTCCCTGGCAATACCCGTAAAGCTCAACCGACGCCATATCCTCATAATCAACCACCAATGAGTCATTAACCAGAGGAACATTTCGTGTTACTGAAGCTCCTGCCCCATCATAATTCGGGCCAAAGCAGCTGGCTGCCCCAGATAAATAGAGACTGTTAGGTGCAGAGAAAGAAACTGAGTTAGAGGCAGTTGAACCGCATGATTCTCCATTTTGATCAACATTGATACAGGCAGAAGTGTAAGGAGTAATGCCAAGCGAATCAAAGTTATCGAAAAACTCAAACGTTGCATAAGGGTTACCTTGTGAAACAGTATCGTTTCCGCAAAACGAAAGGTAGAAAGTCGAAATGCCGGAGGGAATGGAAGGAACCCTGACCCAAAAGGTAGCACTTGAATCGGTTGGGAAATCAGTCAGCCAGAATGGATATTTATTGCCTGCAGAATCAAGAAAGACAATGTTTGAAAAGCTTGAATCCATACCGGGAGTCAAATTTACATTTACCTGAACCTGGAATTGCGAAAGAGCACTATCCGGGTTATTGAGGGTGACCAAATAAGTGCAATTGCCCGTGGCATAGCCGGCACTTCCATTACTCCATGAATACTTTACTGGTCCGGGGCCACCGGTTACATTGTAAAAGATGGAGCCGTTATGCCCACTGTTACAGGTTACGCCATTGGTTATCACGCCGGCAGTATCAGCCTGAGCGTAGGAGTTTTGTGGTAATAGTAATAAAATGACCCAAGCAAATGCGATGTATAGCTTTCCCGACATTATTAAAATATAGATTTTGAAAACGCTAAGATAGAAAAAAGTAAGCATGCTTAGCTTTGCCCGTTACCTTTGTGCGCAAAGCTACTATCCCCTTTCACCAACTGAAAATATACAAAACCTAGCCCAAAGGAAATTAATGGCGTCACAACCAAATTGTAGTAAATTTATTTTGACCAAATCAAAATGTTATGCCTTATATTAAAGTGAACGGTGTTGAATTGTACTATGAAGATAGCGGCGGAACCTCCAATGAAACTATTGTATTTTCCCACGGACTGTTATGGAGCGGAAGGATGTTTGCCGATCAGGTAGCCCATTTAAAAGGCCGGTATCGGGTTATTACTTACGACCATCGGGGGCAAGGTCAGAGTGAGGTTACCGCTTCCGGTTATGATATGGAAACCCTTAGTGAAGATGCCGTTGCCCTCATAAAAGCACTGAACATTACCCCTTGTCATTTTGCAGGACTTTCCATGGGCGGCTTCGTTGGAATGCGCTTAGCGTCACGATACCCTGAACTTATCAAGTCGCTCATACTGATGGAAACCTCTGCGCAGGCAGAACCAGTTGAAAATGTACCGAAATACAATCTGCTGAACAACATTGTAAAGGTTTTAGGCACCTGGCCGGTAAAAGGCCCTGTGATGAAAATTATGTTCGGTCAGAAATTTTTGAATGACCAGGGGCGAGCCGCTCTTCGAAAACACTGGGTAAATGAGTTGCTCAAAAACAAAAGAAGCATTACAAGAGCTGTGGTAGGTGTAAATACCCGTTTAGGCGTAGAGAGCGAATTAACTAATATTAAATGTCCAACTTTAGTAATGGTTGGGGACCAGGATGTTGCCACAGTACCCGAAAAGGCAAAGTTCATTCATAGCAAAATACTTCAGAGTAAACTGGTAATCATTCCCGGTGCCGGGCACACTTCATCGGTTGAAGAACCGGACCTGATCAACCATGCACTGGATACGTTTCTGAAAAATTTAACTCATTCGCTATAAGCAGAAGGTTAACTACAATATCACATGATCTAATCGTTCAATTCCTGACATTTCATTGTGTCCTGCCAGAGATAAACAACCAACGGTTTTCCGTATTATTTAATACAATTACTTAAAAATACCTATTTTTAGGTATTGGTTACGACTCATAACATCCCTTGTTTTATATTCTCGTTTTGCTCTTTTATTAATTTAAATCATTCAAACATAAATACCCCCCATTATGACAGATTTGGAATTATTAACCGAGCTATACCAGGGAGAGACGCATGCTGACGCCGGAGCACCTGCCCCGGTAGTAACGATAACACCAAGCACAACACCTCCGGGCTTCCCTCCCGCCATTCAATACGTTACTGCGGAATTTCAAAACTGGGCGTGGGACATAGATATAGCGTCGGCAACAATAGCTATTCCTAAAAATGAGGACGAGGTAGTGCAGTTAGTTAACGCCGCGGCCAAAGTAGGGTTCAAAATCAGAGCAAAGGGCAAAGGCCACAATTGGTCGCCGCTGGTAATACGTAACGGAGCGAACGTAAGCAATACTATTTTTGTAGATACTGTAAACCTCAACTCAAGCAGCTTTAACCCCAATGGAGGTAAGCCTTTGGCAACCTTCGGAACGGGAATTACAGTGGGCGATGCCACCTTATTTCTGGAGCACCAAAATAACGGCGTTGCCGGTAGTGCACCGGGGTTCACTTTCGTCAACATGACAGGTCCCGGGGATGTAAGCCTGGGTGGAGCCCTTGCCATTGGCGCTCACGGCACAAGTATAGATGCCCCAGGTGCAGACACTCAAAAGCTCGGTGGAAGTTTAAGTAACCTTATCGTGTCATTCAGAGCGGTGGTCAGCGACCCGGCCGGAAGCGGAGCTTATATTGCCCGGGAATTTTTAAGAACCGACCCCGATGCTGCCGCCTTTTTAGTGCATTTGGGACGGGCCTTCATAACCCAGGTCACCATGCGGGTAGTGCCAAATTATTTCCTGCAGGTATCCAACGTTTATCCACGCAGAAAAGTGCTGTTCCAGGCCCCGGGTAATAATCCCGATCCAAACGCCATTCAATCATTGGTCAACAAATTTGGCAGGGTTGAGGTGATATGGTTTCCGGGCACATTTTTCCCATGGGTAAAGACCTGGCAGCAGTTTCAAACTGCCCCGGGCGAACTTGTTGGGGGGCCTTATAACTATCATTTTGCAAATTCGATCAATGATGCTGATAACCGCGCCATTCGCAAAATACTGGGCGATGCCGCCGGGCTTACTCCATTATTTCAGTTTGTGGCTCTGAGTACTGCACGCGACTCAAAAAACGGAAGTGAGTTTACAAAGATGAACGGAACATCGCGCAACCTGTTACATTATGTTGAGGATACCACCATGCGCGTTACATCGTTTGGCTATGCCATACAAATTAACAGAAGCCAAATACAGCAAACTGCATTTGATTTCTTCAATAAATTCCATGAACTGAATACAAGTTACGAGGCCAAATTAAAATACCCGATCAACTCCGGCGTCGAGATGCGCTATACCACTTTGGATAAGGTCGATAATTTAGGCGTTGATGCCACAAAAGTCCAGCCACCGTTATTATCTGCATCTACTTTATGTGATAACACACGGGCGGACCTTGATACCGTTTTCTGGCTGGATATTTTAACGATACCGGGCACCAACAGCTCTAACGATTTTTTTGTAGAATTAGAAGCCTGGGTGCAACAACAATGGGGGGCGGTCATCAGGCCGGAGTGGTCGAAAGGATGGGCCTATACATCGGCCGGTCCTTATACCAACACCGCATTGATCCAAAACCAGATAGTCGGAACCTATTACAAAAACAGTTTTCCGCTTGCTAAAGCAATTCTGGCAAAATACGATACTGCTAACGTTTACACCAATGACTTTCTGGCTACCCTATTTTAACCTGCAGAGGTTTTAAAAGACCTAGAGTATTGGCGATGTGAACTTCAATCTATTGAAAAACATCCCGGAGTTTCGTTATGAGTATGCCTGTAGTATTTATAAATTCTTTGAAGAAACCGGCCAATCACTTTAGTTTTAAAGCCTCTTTTAATTCCATCAGACGTTGAATATCCTTTTCCCTTAGTTTTCCGTTTTTCCCCGGCGGGCAGTTAATGATAAAAATGTTGTTATTAGCTGTCGCTGCTTTGTAAATCCTGGTCATCTTGTTGAGTGGTTTCAGATAGGTATCGGTAGCATGATAAAACCAGGACCGGCTCAGACACATAGTAGTTTCGAAGGGAAGGTAATATGATTGCCCGTTATAACTAAATATTTTAGGGTCATTGGCGGCGGGCACCCAGGGGTCGCATAAGCGAAAATCAGTGGGGAAGTAACGAATGGGGTATCCTTCTTTTTGCTTGGATACTTTCACGTATTCAGGATGGTGTCTCCCGGAGGGATAACCTATGTTGTTATTGAACGCTACCTGGCAATCGGGCTGAGCTTTTTTGATAGTTGAGTAAGCATCGGCCAGAGGCCAACGGGCAGCCGGTTTGGTCCATAACCCGTCAAACCAGAATTCGACAACAGGTGTGTAGGGAGCTACGATGGTAAATAATTCTTTTAGCTGATTGATAACATAAGCATTATACGCGGAGTCGAGTTTCGGGTCATCTGTTTTTGGATTTTGGTGGCGGTCCCAAAAGGAATAATAAATACCAAGGCCCATGTCGTATTTCTTACAGGCTTTCGCAACAGCTTCTACCACATTGGTTTTATTGCCGGAACTCCCAACATCGTACGTAGTATACTTACTGTCCCACAAACAAAAACCATCATGATGTTTGCTGATCATGATGACATACTTCATACCTGCCTTTTTTGCTGATGATACCCATTGGTCGGCATCAATTTCAGGCGGATTATAAGTGGAAGGACTTATGGTCCCATCCGACCATTCTTTATCGTTAAAGGTATTGATGCCAAAGTGCATGAACATGCCGTACTTTCTATCTATCTGGGCCAGTTGGTTGGGCGTTGGGGTTGTGGAAGGTTTTGGCAGATAACCGTTAATATATGGCTGTGCCGGAAGTATACCTGCACCGGAAATGAAGAGCAGAAAAATGATAAAAAATAACCGGTATCGCATGCCGTTAATTTTATAACCCAAACAAACAGTATCTTACGTTTCTTATCCGTTGGATAACAGTACCTGAAAATATTTATTCTCCCTTACCTTCTTCCAACCGTTTTTCTTCCAGTGTTTCAATCGTTTTTCTGGCTTTGGCCAGCCTGTTCGCTTTGTTATTTTCAACCAGCCGCGATGTAGCCCATTTTTCAATGCGATGATGTAACGGTATTAATACGGCAGCTATGCAAACCAGGGCCAGCAACATCAGCGAGGGAGAATGGTCAGTTTTCTTTTCTAAAAAAGGATGCAACAACAAATTGACAAACTCAAAAACAAGAAGCAGCGCCAATACTCCTAAAAATTCAATCAGTTTTGCATGAGTAATAATGCTTCGGCTTATAACCATAAACAGAATGATGAATGTAATAATTCCCAGGGCAACAAGAGCCAACTCTATATTTTTTTTGTTCTGCTGCTCTTCCTTTTCAGCTGCCTCAATTAATTGTTGCTGACGTATGTTTTCCTCAAATGCCATCAGCTGGGTTTGTTGTATGGTTTTGGCGTTGAACAGGCTGTCATTGGCAATTCTGTAAATCTCTGAATATTTAAAGGCACTATCCACGTTCTTGTAGCGATAGAAATCAAGTAATAGTTTTGATGCCGTTAAGCTGAAATTTTTGAATGGGGTATGTTCCACTGCTTCAATGGCCTTCCGGGCGTAAAATACCGCTGAATCGGGTTGTTGGGTATAGTAATATTGAGCCAAAGCGGTAAACGACGAATTAATGAATTTCGGAGACCCCATTTTATACCCTTCCTCGACAGCGAGGTCGTAAAAACTAACCGCCAGTTTTGAATTGCCCAATTTTGCATGTATGCTGCCCAATTGCTCCAACAGTGGTCCCAAATAATCATGATATTTTATTTGCGTACTCAGCTCATATCCCCTCTGCGAATACATCAGCGCTGAGTCGATCTTGTTGGTACGAAGATATAATTCGCCCAGGTTGGCGTAGCAAGCGCATAGCAGTTTATCGAATTTGCTTTGAGTCGAATAATCAATGGCTGCTGTAAAAAATTTAATAGCCCTGGGGTAATCGGACGTGTTGCCATAATTCAGGGCCATCACTAAATTTGCCATAGCTTTGGCCTCAGGGCTGGGAATCTTTTCGGCAGCCGCCATAGCCAACAAACCATATTTCCAGCTTTTTGTATTATCTCCGAACAATCGGTAATCATACCCTAAGCTTGCCAACGCAAAAACTTCGGTAACCGGGTCATTGTTTCGTTGCGCTTGTTCTAAAAGTTTTTCTGAGATCTGAAGATCGAGTACCGGGTCAGTTTCTGAGGATCCCAGGCGGTCGAAGACCAGTCGAGCCTTGGTACTATCATTTTTTTCAGCCGCAATAACGGGCAGCATTTTATCTATATCCGGCATCTGAGAAAAACAAATTTCGGCACAGCATACAAAAAACAAAAGGGTGAGCGCTCTCTTCATTTTTCTGTTTTAGACTTCACACTACTACCAAGGTGTAAATACAATATGCAAATTAAAGAATGTTTGGTAACTGAAGGTTAAAACCCTGGCCTGCCCAAATCAGTAGATTTTGATTTACCGGTCAGCCATATTAACTGTAGGGATAATGGAACACAAAACTACGTTTCTCTTATCACCTGAAGCCATTATTTTATAAATTGTGGCTTCACTTCATATTTGTGTTAAATTAATTCTATGTCAGCCGTAATCCTTCCTACCACCATAAAATTTCTGAAAGATCTTGCTAAGCACAACGACCGCGATTGGTTCAATGCACACAAACAAGCTTACCTGGACGCCCAGCAAAACATGAGCAACTTTGTTGATGAGCTTATTCACGAAATGAACAAGCATGATGAAATCGAAAACATTTCGGGCAAAAAAAGTTTATTCCGTATTTACAATGATGTAAGATTTAGCAAGGATAAATCGCCGTATAACCCACGGTTTGCATTTAGTATGCGCAGGTCTTCTAAATTCCGCCGGGGCGGATACTACTTCAATTTAAAACCAGGTAACACCTTTTTAGGTTGTGGATTTTGGGGACCAAACCCTGCTGATCTTAATCGCATACGATTAGACATCAGTTATAATTACGAACAGTGGAATAAGTTGCTTCAATCTAAGGGCATAAAAACGAACTTTGGTGAACTAACCGGAAGTAAAGTAACCACAGCACCACGTGGCTTTGATATCAAACACCCCGGCATTGAATTGCTCAGGCGTAAACAATTTATTTTGCGCCATCATTTTACCGATCAGGAAGTCCTCGCTACTGATTTTTTAAAGACCGTGAATAAAACATTTAAAGCTGTTCGCCCTTTTTTCAATTACATGAGCGAGGTATTAACAACCGATGCCAATGGGGAGATAAATGTGTAGCAGGAGAAACCTATTTATTGAAAATCGGCGCTCAATGTCATTTTCTTCCACTTTCCGAGCTCGGCCGATAATGCTGCTATCTTTTCTTCAGCCCTTTTAAATGCATCGCTCCCTAAAAATAAATGCAACGGCGGTTCAGGTTCTTCGGCAAGCTCTATAAATATTTCGGCGGCTTTTTCAGGATCACCGGCTTGTTGGCCATTCATAGACAGATACCTTTCCTGTGTTTTTTTTACCATCTGGTAGTCTTCAATTTTGTTCTGATCAAAAATCAACGATCCCTTATCTAAAAAGCCGGTTCGAAATCCTGAAGGTTCAACCACCGTTACTTTAATACCCATTTCCTTTACGTCGGCAGCCAAAACTTCGGAGAAAGCAATCACAGCGGCTTTCGTGGCCGAATAAACAGACCACCCGGGTGCACCAACGAAACCGGCTACAGAAGCAATATTGAGAAAATACCCCGCCCCCTGTGCGCGCATCACCGGCATAATACTTTTGGTTACATTGATAATCGCCATTATGTTGATGTCAAAAATATCCCGCACCTTTTCCTCATCCATTTCTTCTATCGCTCCTACCATGCCGTATCCTGCATTATTTACTACCACATCTATCCTGCCGAACTCCCTCACCGTTTGTTCAATCGACTGTTTGATAGAGTTACTGTTCGTCAAATCTACAACCAGCGGAAGAAACCGGGTTGTGTCATTGATTCCCACCGCCTTTTCCAGCGAATCTCTATTCCGCGAGGTTGCTGCAACCCGGTGACCAACTGCCAGCAATTTTTTCACAAGGCTTAAGCCCAAGCCTTGTGAGGCCCCGGTAACGTACCAAACTTTTGTTGCTGTTTTTCCCATGGTCAGTATTTTAGATTTTCGAAATAGGCGGTAGTTTCATCTACAATGGCATGCAAAAGCTCTTCGGCTTTGGTATGTCTAACTATGGGGGCAATTTGCCCTCCCCAAAACAATACCATATCCCACTTTTCCTGTTCAATTGCGGCTTTTCGCAGAGATGACATAAAATGGCTTTGCAGGGGGAATGGAAGATACTGTTGTTCCTTTCCCAACGCCTCTTTTGCAATCCGGCTGGGTAACCCACGGCCCAAACGGCCCGTGTAGGCTCTTGTCAAAGTAGTATATCGTGATTCATCAGAAAATAAAAGCAGACGGTGAATTCCGGTGGCGTTCGACTCATCACAAGCCAGAAATGCAGTGCCAATTTGAACGGCACTTGCCCCCAATGCAAGGGCCGCAGCAACTCCCTTTCCGTCGGCTATGCCGCCTGCTGCTATAATGGGCGTTTTTATCTTATCCCTGATCTGCTGCACCAATACAAAGGTTCCGGTAACAGATGATTCGGCCGGGGCGAGAAAGGATGGCCTGTGCCCGCCCCCTTCAAATCCAGAGGCAATGATAAGGTCTACTTCCGCCGCTTCAAGTGCTATAGCCTCATCCAGAGTTGTTGCAGCTCCGACTGTGCGGATACCTTTTTTACGGCATTGCTCCAGTACGTCGGCCGGTGGAATTCCAAAAACAAAACTGAACACCGGTGGGCGTAAGTGCAATAACACATCAACCTGATTGGCAAACCGGGAGGCAAACGGAGACGGACTTGCCGGCACTGGTATACCCAACTCATCAAAATAGGGCTTAAACAGCGCTTTTGCCCCCTCATATTGCTTATCGTATGCAGCGTCGGCCGAAGCATCAGTATCTGATACCCATAAGTTGATATTATAAGGCTTATTCGTAGCAGCCCTTATCTTTTTATCTACTTCTTCAATTTCGCGGGGAGTTAGCGTGTATGCTCCATACCCCCCAAGCCCACCGGCGTTTGATACTGTCGTTGTCAGTTCAATAGTTGAAAGATTACCGCCAAACGGTCCCTGTAGAATTGGATATTCTATCCCCAATAATTTACCTGCTTCAGTTTCGTACCACATATTTCTGCCTCTTTAAGTTTTACTCCGATACATCTGTTATCATCTTATTCACTATCACCCATTTATTATTGAGTTTATGGAACGATAGTAATTCATCATAGTTAAATGCGTACATTTTCACTTTCACATTTGCGATTGCAATTGAATTGATCTCCTTGATTGAAATGATCTCTCCTTTGAACGGCTGGCCGGATGCCATCGGGCTTTGGCGGTGTTTTACTCCATCCAGGTATTCTTCCAGCGTTTTGGCGTAGGGTTGCCCTTTTACATCTCCGTAAAGCAAGGTCCCTTTCCCGAAAGTGCTGCTTAAAAGTGTCACATCGCCTTCGTTGATAGCTTTAAAGTAATTTTCAAGAACGGCAGTGATAGCAAGTGAATCTTCCATTGAGTTTTCCATAGTAGTATTTTTTTGTGGTGATTTGGCAAGCATGAAACACCCGCCTGAGCCTGACAAACGAAAGGCGAAAGCATTGAAGACAATAAATGTTATTAAAACGGCGGCCTTCATAATGTTCAATAATTCAGGTTCATTATTCCTGATACAAAGGTCGGAAGGAGTTAAATCCGGATTGCGTGATGTAGGTCACTATTTTCGCAGGTTATTTATGCACTGTGTAAAGCCGACTAAGTGTTTCGCGCGAAACTCCCAGATATGCGGCTATCAAATGCTTTGGCACCGTGTTGTAAAGTTCGGGATACGTTTTTAGCAACTCTTCGTACCGTGATCTTGCATCGTTGTTCATCAACGATAAAATCCTTTTTTGAGCCGCCACATATCCTTTATTGGTCCTCCATCTGAAAAAATGTTCTACCGGATGCAGCTCTTTGCATATCTTTTCGCGGTTGGCATTAGTTATGCTCAGGACACCTGCATCGGTCACACAATCTACCTGAACTGTAGCACCGGTGTGATTATAGAGCGCATTAAAATCGGATATCCACCATGTTGACATAGCAAATTGAAGAATATGCATTTTTGCTTCGTCGTTGATCAGGAAAGCCTTTAAACAACCCGAAAGCACAAAATATTCATGGTCAACCTGGTCGCCCTCGCTTATAATGACCTGACCCTTTTTAAACGATTGAAATTTAAAGTGCGAAAATACGTATGCCAACTGCTCATCGGTTAACAGAACAGTTTTGGCAATATGTTGCTTTAAAATTTCTTCGGGGGTCATTGGTAACGGATGAATTAAGCTGCATTTTCATGAACTCTCAAACGTATGGTAATACTAGTATATTTTGGTGAATATGCCTACCGGTTGCCGGGGTAACTACGTTTCCGTTCAGGCAAGTAGCACACCGGCATTAAATTGAACCATTTTCAGGAATTGTATTGCCTCTGTATTTTAGAAAAGATTATATTTGCTTTCGTCACCCAAGACAAATCCCCACAGTATGATCGGTACGTACCTTTTAGTGATTTTTTCAACTTTTTTCGCACACAGCCACCCTAACCCCGTCATCCAAAAAAAGCTGTCGACGGCAGTTACAGCAGAGGTTCCTGATACCCTATTAGCAAAAACGGATTCTACTATTAAAATTGCAGATACTGCCATCTTAAAGACCATAGATACAGGGATGGTGAGAGTGTTGGGCGGGACGTTTGTGATGGGCGGTAAAGAAAATAACTTTGATGTCTGGTCGATTCCGGCGCACACCGTAACGGTCAATAATTTCAGAATCAGTAAGTACCTGGTTACCCAGGCCATTTGGACTGCTATTATGGATACAAATCCATCCGCTTTCAAAAACTGCCCTCAATGCCCGGTAGAAAAAGTAAGCTGGAATGATGTGCAAAAATTTATTGCTCGTCTCAACCAGCTAACAGGGCTTAAATACCGCCTGCCTACTGAAGCCGAATGGGAATACGCCTGCCATGGTGGGGTTAAGACGCGGGGTTATAAATATGCCGGAGCCACTTACCCTATAGGCTGGAGCCAGGAAAACAGCGGCGGGCGAACTCACCCGGTAGCCCAGAGAGTTGATAATGAGCTGGGCTTGTTTGATATGATGGGGAATGTTTGGGAATGGTGCGCCGACTGGTACGGCCCATATAAAAAAGATGCCCTGAAAAACCCTACGGGCCCTGCAACAGGTACTAACCGGGTAATAAGGGGATGCGCGTGGAACGTTACCGTACAGGCAGCACGTATCATTATGCGAAGCCCGCAGGCCCCTGATATGCGCACCAGTGATGTTGGGTTCAGGCTTGCGCGCGATTATTAAAGAATTCGCGGACCAAAAAAAGATGCCCAGTATTCGCTTTTGGCAATCATTAATGCAGGGATTACAAAGATCCGATTTACGGAAGGCCTGAGGAGACAAACTTCAAAAGCATTGAGTATTGATAAAGCCTTTGCAATTGATCTTTTTCCACTAATTCTTTGCAAAGCTTTAATTCTATTAAAAAATATACCTTTGATAGGTTTCACGCCCTCAGGTTGTTTCTAAAGAGCCTTAACCGCAACAATGTGGACGACGCTATCGCGGGCATTACCTACCATAATATTTGCAGTAGAAATTCACTGAAAAATCAAATTATCTACAAAGGATCATTTTTGCATACAAATTTAACAAATCAAATTTTGAATATAAACTCTATATTGAGTAAATTGCAGACAATTAAAAAGAGTAAGAAATTGGCCGACCATCTTAGAAATGATATATGCTTTTACAGCAAGGTTGGCATTTGTGATGATGAAAAAATATGAAACAGGCTATGCAAATTGCATGAAAAATATGTGAAAAACTGTGATTTTTTGGGTCAACGAGGTGGGTGAGCCCTCGCCATGGGAGAGCATTACTTCAATATTTCTCCGAATATTTAAAAACATATAAAATATAGGCTTTCATAAGCTTTTATACGCTTTTGAAGCCCTAAAAGCCTATAAAATTTGGGTGTTTTGTAGAGGTTACGCCTAAGTTTGATTGATTTTACACCCAATTCTCATTAAAATAAATTCCGGTTATTTTACAAAGTTTTTAGAAGTTTACCCGTTAACAAATTCGTTTTGCAAAAGTTAATATTCAATACCGTTATTGCCAGAGGGCTTTCAACAGCGCTCAACTTCTTCATTGCCTTGCTGATTGCCCGTCATGCCGGGCCAGCGATAAAAGGCGAGGTGACGCTGCTTGTCACAACCACCTGGTTTCTCATCTTTATAAGCAACATTTTAGGAGGACAGGTACTAGTTTATCTCATCCCGCGTAACAAGATAGAGATCCTGATAGTACCAGCCTATTTTTGGTCGGTGTTGATAGCCGCGGCAGGGTTCATGTTCCTGAAACTCACCCATATCGTCCATGCCTATCATGTATCTTCGATCGTAGTGCTTAGTTTTTTTTCGGCGGTTATCAGCATCAACCAAACGGTGTTGCTTGGCCGCAAGCAAATAACAAGTGCTAACCTGTTACAAATAATACCTCTGCTGATGCAGGCAGCGGGTGTCTTGTTTTGCTTTTATTACCTGAGGGTAAGCGATGCATATGCGTATATCTATGCTTCGCTGGCAGCTTACATGGCTACCGCATTGATCAGCTTCTACATTGTGCAAAAACTGGTAGGTTTCTCCGGTTCAGCGAGTTTCTTTGGCCTTGGAGAATTAAAGACCACCTTTAGGTACGGTCTGTTATTTCAATTGGTGGAAATATTGCAACTGCTTAACCTGCGCTACTATTTTTACCAATTGGGTTTGCAGCAAGGCAGCAAATACCTGGGTATTTTTTCAATCGGTATTTCTATTCTGGAAGCTGTTTGGATCATACCGCGCAGTATAGCTACAGTGCATTACGTTCAAACTTCTAACACGGTAGATGTGGCAGCCGAGGCCGGGCGCACCGTTCGTTTGTTCAAATACAGTTTTATGTTAAGCGCGGTGGCATTATTTGCTATCTGGCTGGTTCCTGCGCAGGTCTATGTGCTTGTCTTCGGGCCTGGATTTAGCGGGGTAAAACACAGCATGCGTTTTCTTTTTCCCGGAGTTCTGGTATACAGCTTTCCTCTGGTAGTGAGCAGCTTTTATTTAGGCACGGGTAAGTACCTCGGTCTTATAATCTCGAACCTGGCAGGGTTTATGTCGATGGTGGCTTTTGGGTGGTGGCTGATTCCTCCATACGTAATGAGCGGTGCAGGCCTTGCAGCAACGTTGTCTTTTTCAGTTGCGGCGCTAGTTCTATTCCTGTTTTTTATGGCAGACAGCAAAACCAGGCTCGCAGATTTCGTCCCTAAGCAAACCGATTGGCATGAATTAAAAGGCGCCGTGACCCGACGATTTACCGGCAGCGCTTAGTAGTAGGTGTAAGTAATAGAATCGGCGAGGGTGCCGTTACGGTGATAGGCCACCAGGGTATCAACATTACCACTTCCGTCGTAGCGATAGCGGTAAGTGATGATATCAGCCGTATCGAGTGCTGCATTGATAACAATATCCGTTTGCACCAAATTAGTAGAACTAACCCCGAGGTAATACTGGCCCGTATTTTGGACACCGATAGTATTAGTATTAGAAAGGTAATAAGTGTAATAATCAAAAGTCGAAGTATTAGAGGAGTTGGTGTGTTGAACTTCAACCAGGTTTTTAGCACTGTTGTTAGTATAGACATCGGTATTAGTGAGCCCGCGGTGCACATAACTTTTAACACCTGTCCACATACCATTGGCATCATAAGTGTAGGCATTGGAATTATACTGTGAGATGAATTCTCCCTGGGCGCTATCGGCATAACCCGAACTGTTCTTTATATAGGTTGTGGCATTGGTTGTTTGCCCGATGCCATTCACCTGAGCAGCTGTAACCGTGTCGCCGGAATAGTAATAGACAATCTTTACACCATCATTTCTGACCATTGTGGCAATAGAGCCATCTGAGGAATTGTAGGTGAAAGTCTCCTTGTAACCGGCGGTGTAATTATTCAGGGTATAAACTTTGGAGCCCGTAAAGACCCCGGCTTTTTTGCAGGCAGAGATAACGAGCAACAAGGTAAGGAGCAAAACAACAACTTTGGTCTTCATATGGGTTATAATTTTCAAAAACAGTGCAATTGTAGCTTAAAAAGCCTACGAAATAAAAAAGCAGGCTGATAATTAATCATAAAAGGTTAAAAAATAAAAATCAAATTGGATCCGCTTTTTATCAACAACAACTTTCAAAAAGGAATTAGAAAACTAAATTTGCCGCACCAAACAAAGTAACTTACTAAAACAATTTATGAGCGCAGCAGCACATCTTGAAGGAACAAACGCAGAAACAGCAAAACAATTGGGTTTACTTCCCGATGAATTTGAAAAGATAAAACAGGTTTTGGGCCGTGTTCCGAACTTTAATGAATTAAGCATCTTTTCGGTAATGTGGAGCGAACATTGCAGCTATAAGAACTCCATCAAATGGCTAAAGACCCTTCCGCGTAAAGGGAAGCATTTGCTGGTAGAGGCAGGCGAAGAAAATGCAGGATTGGTAGATCTTGGTGACGGCCTGGCATGTGCCTTCAAAATTGAATCGCATAACCACCCCTCGGCGCTCGAGCCTTACCAGGGAGCTGCGACCGGAGTTGGCGGCATCCACCGCGATATTTTTACCATGGGGGCCCGTCCTATCTGTGCACTTAACTCGCTGCGTTTCGGAGATCTTGCGAACGATAAGACCAAGCACCTGTTAAAGGGTGTGGTTAAAGGTATTGGTGATTACGGAAATTGTTTTGGTGTTCCTACAGTAGCGGGCGAAGTTTACTTTGATGCAGTTTATCAAACCAACCCATTGGTAAATGCCATGAGTGTTGGCATTGTTAAGACAAATGAAACAGTATCAGCAATAGCCCAGGGGGCAGGCAATCCTGTGTACATTGTAGGCTCATCAACCGGCAAGGACGGAATACATGGTGCCGCATTTGCATCGAAGGATATAACCGCTGATTCGGCAAAAGATCTGCCGGCAGTTCAGGTGGGTGATCCTTTCCAGGAAAAGCTCCTGTTGGAGGCTTCACTGGAAGTGATACAAACCGGAGCAGTTGTAGGTATGCAGGATATGGGAGCAGCAGGTATCACCTGTTCCACCTCAGAAATGAGTGCCAAAGGCAAATCGGGTATGAAGGTTTGGTTGGACAAAGTACCAACCCGCCAGGAAAACATGAAGCCATGGGAGATACTGCTTTCAGAATCTCAGGAACGCATGCTGATCGTGGTTAAAAAAGGTATGGAGAAGGAAGTTGAGGCGGTTTTTGCCAAATGGGACCTGCATTGCGCCATTATTGGCGAAGTAACAGAGAGTGGGGACCTGGAATACTATATGCACAACGAATTGGTTGCTAAAGTGCCTGCCCATGCGCTTGTATTGGGTGGCGGAGCTCCGGTTTATGACCGTGAGTTCAAAGAACCAGCCTATTTTAATGAAAACAAGAAGTTTGATATTGAATCGATTCAAGAGCCAGAGAACCTGAAAAAGGTAGCAGAACAACTGGTGCAGCAATTGAATATTGCTTCCAAGCGTTGGATATATGAACAATATGATTCGATGGTTGGTATAGCCAATACCTCAACCAACAGACCGAGCGATGCGGCGGTTATCCGTATCCATGACACTAACAAACGTTTATGCGTTACGGTTGACTGCAATGCCCGTTACGTTTGGGCAGACCCTTTTATAGGGGCACAAATAGCTGTTTCGGAAGCAGCCAGGAACATCGTGTGCAGCGGCGGAGAGCCTTCTGCCATTACAAATTGTCTCAATTTCGGAAATCCCTATTTGACTGAGGTTTATTGGCAGTTCGTCAATTCAATCAAAGGTATGGGCGCTGCTTGTGAAGCACTTGGAACACCTGTAACAGGCGGTAATGTGTCTTTCTATAACCAATCAACTGAAGGCGGGGCTGTGTTCCCGACACCAACTATTGGTATGATAGGCCTTGTTGAGGATAAAGAAACCGTGATGACCCTCAACTTCAAAAACTCAGGAGATCGTATTTATGTGATTGGGGAAATGAAAAATGACATCTCTTCTTCAGAATACCTGGTCAAGATCCACGAAGTAACCAACTCCCCTGCCCCTTATTTTGACCTTAAGACCGAAGTTGAAGTTCAAAGCGCGGTAAAGGAGCTTATCCGCGAGCAGGTAGTTGAATCTGCACATGATATTTCAGAAGGTGGCTTGTTCGTTGCCCTCCTGGAATCAGCTATGGCAGGTAAAAAAGGGTTTGAAATAGAAACCGACCCTGATATCAGAAAGGATGCTTTCTTGTTCGGCGAATCGCAAAGCCGGATAGTAGTTACTGTTAAACAAAGCAAAGAAGATGAATTACTTGATATACTCAATAAATACGAAATTGAGTTTTCCAACATCGGGGTAATCACTTCAGCGATGGTATATGTAGATAAAGAAAGATGGGGAGTAGCAAGTACTTTCCAGGATTTTTATGACAATGCCATCAGCAGTCATTTGAAATAGTATTGCATACTATATAATAAAGACAAAAAAGTAAGAGGCCTTCGCAACATTCGGAAGGCCTTTTGCTTTTTTTGACTGAAGCTTTAATTACTCTCCTTACAACTTACGCCTTGTATACAAGAGGCCTAAAACTCCTTTCCGGCCCAAATACAGCCAAGTCAACAATCTACACTGTGAAATCCACAAGGTTTGCCTTGTTACAAGACCCTAAAAAAAGATGAATTGAGTGAATCTTTTTTTAGTTCATCGCAGTATAAGAAAGTATTCCAGTCAGGATAAAAAAACCTGATAACATTAAAAACTAAAAAACCTCAAAATGAAAAAGCTTATACTAATTGCCCTTGTTTGCTCAGCACTGTCTTCATCTGCAGCAGGCTACTTCGGAATCAAACCTATTGTTACAGAACCGATCTGCTACGGTGGAAATACAGGTTCAATATCACTTTCACTGGTCGGAGGATTGCCTCCTTACAGCTACAGCTGGAGCAATGGTGCAACATCGGCTATATTAACGAACTTAGCATCCGGCTCATACGGAGTAACGGTTATTGACGCAAACAATGTTAGTGCAACATATACAATCGTTATGGCAGAACCTTTCCAACTACACGCCAGCACGATTACACAAAACGGCGGACTTGGCCAAAACAACGGGTTCATAAACCTTACAGTTGATGGCGGAACACCAGGATACTCATATGATTGGAGCAACGGTGCAACTACCCAAAACATCAGCGGATTAGCTCCCGGAACTTATACCGTAACAATAACCGACGCTGAGGGCTGCACTACTACTACATCACACCAGGTTCAACATCCTATCCACTACTTTGGAACTCCAAGCAATGGAAACGACCCTAGATCAATGGGCTCTTCAGATAACTCAAACGGTTCTTCTGTAGCTCCGGCGAAACTTGGAACACCAGAATTGAAAAGCACCGATGTTCTTGTATTCCCTAACCCAACAAGCAGTGCCTTCACTTTGAAGACCGGCGAAATAAACAACGCACTGATATCTTTGATTGACATCAATGGCCAAACGTTATCACAACAGAAAGCCGAATCAAACGAAACCAGCATAAACGTTTCAAACCTTCCAAAAGGAACCTACATTGTAGAAGTTAAAACTGAAAACGGATCAGTAAACAAAACAGTAACGGTAAAATAATCCAACTCACTTAAGATAAAAAATCCCGGTAGCATGAAAGCACCGGGATTTTTTATTTGACCAAAGACCAAAATCAACAAAAAAATAAAGGTTACCTGTCCGGGTAACCTTTTCCTTTGTTAGTGTGTCTGCAAAATCTATGAAGGTCAATATTAATTAATCTTCATCATCATAATCCTCATCGTATGCACCATGCGGTTCATCCTGGAAGTCGTCAATTTTGAAGTCCTGCTTTCTGGAAAATTCCTCTTGCTTAAGTTTAATACTGTTTAACCGGTCTAAACGGAATGAACGGTAGTCTCCCCGCAATCTGCACCAGGCAACCAAATGCCGCTTGCGCTCTTTATATACTATAGCCATAGGCTCCACTTCGCGAAGTGATACACCCTTTTCCCGCGAATCATATTCGATGGTGGCTATCTTACAATTATCAATGGCATTATTCAGCGTGCTGAGCAAGTTAGGGGAGTAGTGCATTTGTTTACGCTGAACTGCACTTCTTGCATAAGTAGAGGTTTCGGTCATATGGGATTAGAGTTTGGGTTAACGAATATATATTTCCATATTACCAAAACAAAATTTCTTTGTAACTATTTTTTAAAGAGTTTCCCCAAGATGCGCACTGATACAACATTTTGGAAACTACAAACACATCGAAAGTTTCCCAAATACTTCAATCCTCCCTCGTGTTTTTTAAGCTAAAATTGACTGTTCCAACATCGAAATCTTCCTGATCGCGTCATCCCTTTTTTGTTTTTCTGCTGCAACAACAGCAGGTGGAGCAGATGCAACAAATTTCTCATTAGCCAGCTTCTTTTCAACCGAGGCCAGAAAACCCTTAGTGTACTCCAACTCCTCAGTCAGCTTTTTGCGCTCATCATCGGCATTGGCAACTTCTCCGGTGGCCACAAAGAATTTCTGATCCTTGATCAGGAACGCTTTCATGCCTTGAAGCTCCTCAGCCGTCTTTTCGAATTTGCCCAGCCTTGCCAGTTTGATGATCTTACTATTGAAGAGTTCAGGAGAGAACGACCCATTTGCCAGGAAATAGGCATCCACCGTTTCTGCGTTTTTCTTATTAGCCCTTGCCCGGATGTCACGAATGTTGATGATTATCTCAAAAGCCAATTCCGCCTGGTTAATCAACTCTTCATCCACATTACCGATTTCTGGGTATGCAGTTAAGTTAATACTGCTTCCCTCCTCTCTTTCACCTATCAATTGCCATATCTCTTCGGTAATAAAAGGCATGAACGGATGAAGTGCCTTCAGTAATTTTTCAAAAAGGCCAATGGTCTTTTCATAGGTATAGCGGTCTATTGGCTTTTGGTAATCGGGTTTGATGAGTTCGAGATACCACGAACAGAAATCATCCCAGATTAACTTATAAACCGTCATCAAGGCTTCACTTAAACGGAAGCTCTTGAAAGATGCATCCAACTCTATCAAAGTTTTATTGAGTTTGCTCTCAAGCCATTCAATGATCACTTTGTTATCGTCATTCTGCCCTTCTGTTATCTCCCAGCCCTTTATCAATCGCAGCGCATTCCAAAGCTTGTTGCTGAAATTGCGGCCTTGTTCACATAGTTTCTCATCAAACAAAATATCATTGCCGGCCGGAGAACACAACAGCATTCCCAAACGAACCCCATCGGCTCCGTATTTTTCAATCAGCTCCAACGGCTCAGGCGAATTACCCAGCGATTTACTCATTTTTCTGCGCTGCTTGTCGCGAACAATACCCGTATAATATACGTTCTTGAACGGCTTCTCTCCTCTGTATTCATAACCTGCCATGATCATGCGCATGACCCAGAAGAACATGATCTCAGGTGCCGTAACCAGGTCATTGGTGGGATAATAATAGTTGATGTCTGCATTGTCAGGATTTTCAAAACCATCAAACACAGATATCGGCCATAACCACGACGAGAACCAGGTATCTAACACGTCTTCATCCTGCTTCAGTTTTGCTCCTGCCAACTGAGGGTTAGCGGCCAGCAATTCTTCATAGGTTCTGGCAACGCCGGCCAGGTTTCCTGCCTCATCATACCACGCAGGTATCCGCTGTCCCCACCAAAGCTGGCGGCTGATACACCAATCACGCACATTATCTATCCAGTGTTTGTAGGCGTTTTTATACTTAGGCGGGTAGAACTGAATATCATCGCTCATTACATCATTCAACACCTGCGGGTTGCGCTCGAAAAACTGCTTCATATCCACAAACCATTGCAGCGATAAGCGAGGTTCAACAATAGCATTGGTCCGCTCACTGCGCCCCACCTTATTCATGTAATCCTCTTTCCTGATCAGCAAGCCATCAGTTTCCAATTGCTCCGAGGCCAGTTTGCGGGCCTTAAAACGATCTAAGCCAACAAAAACCCCCGCTGCTTCAGCAACGGTCCCGTCCTCATTAAAGCAATCTATAACCGGCAAATTGTATTTCTTACCGATCTCATAATCGTTCACATCATGTGCCGGGGTAATTTTAAGCGCCCCTGTTCCGAATTCTATATCCACATATTCATCCGCAATAACCGGTACCTCACGGTTAACCAAAGGCACAATAACCGTTTTCCCAACCAGGTGTTTGTAGCGCTCATCATTCGGATTAACGCAAACCGCCACGTCACCCATAATGGTCTCCGGACGAACTGTAGCAACGGCCAAAAATTCATCTGTGCCTTTGATCATGTATTTAACGAAATACAGGTTACTCTTTTCTTCACTGTGCAAAACCTCTTCATTACTTAAAGTCGTTTTAGCCGAAGGGTCCCAATTGATCATACGAAGGCCCCTGTAAATCAGGCCTTTTTTATACATGTCAACAAAAACTTCTATTACCGCATCGCTCAGCTTTTCTTCCATGGTAAAGCGTGTGCGCTGCCAGTCGCAACTCGCACCCAGTTTTTTGAGCTGCTCCAGAATGATACCGCCGTATTTTTCCTTCCATTCCCAGGCATATTTCAAAAACTCATCGCGGCTCAGGTCACTCTTCTTAACGCCCCTCTCGCGCAGCATTTGAACCACCTTCGCTTCCGTAGCTATTGATGCGTGGTCCGTTCCCGGCACCCAGCACGCATTTTTCCCTTCCATCCTTGCCTTGCGTATCAGAATATCCTGGATAGTGTTGTTAAGCATGTGCCCCATGTGCAATACTCCCGTAACGTTAGGCGGAGGAATAACGATGGTGAACGGCTCACGCTCATCCGGCTCAGAATGAAACAGGTCGTGTTTCAGCCAGTAGGCATACCATTTATTCTCAACTTCTTTCGGGTCATATATCTTAGGTAGTTCCATAGTATTATTTTGTATATCGTATTTAGTATTTGGTCAAACTGCTTTTGGTGCCGCGAATATAATTTTTTGAATCTTGCTCTTTAGCTGATTAAAAACAAAAACCCCCTGCTTTTATGCAGAGGGCTCTTTATAGTTTAAACAAATAGCTTCACCCTCTGCATTTACAGCTGACGGTGACGACACTTGTTTCTTTGTTAGTAAACATGAAACAAGTATAACAATAAAGATCGAAACCCACAACACCTGCATCCTTGTTTAATTTTTTGTGACAGTTAAATGCCTTTTGAAGAAAATATAAGGCCCAGAAAAACATATACCGACGGCATCATAAATAACATAAAAAAGCCACCGCCCAACAAACAAATCGTGCATTACTCATGCTTAATTGCTTTCTCTTAAAAACAATAATGGCAAACAGGCCCGCAAACAAATAAGCCAGAACCCCTCCAAAAAAAATACTCGCAGCCCGGTCATTTTCATCAAAGTCGTGAAAACTGTTCACCATGTTGTTGAATGTAGAAATGAACATGAACAGCCCGGCAATTAAGCAAACAATAAAGTAATAATACATGGCTTTCACCAGGGCATTTCTCCAGGCCATGTTCAGTTTATTTTAACTCTTCTCAGGTCCAGCAAATTGAGGGCATTGGGTGCAAGCCCTTCAATATTCTTTTGAGAAAACCTCAGCACTTCATCATAATACAAAGGCACCACCGGCGCCTCTTCAATAATGATCCGTTCCATGGCGCGGTACAGATCAAACCGTTTTGCATCGTCTTTTTCCAGCAACGACCTTTCATATAACTGGTCGAACTCAGTATTATTGAAGCGGGTATAGTTAGGCGGAGAACCATTCTTACTGTAGAAGAATGCAAAATAATTCTCTGCATCCGGGTAATCAGCCAGCCAACTGCCCCTGAACATGTTCACTTTGCTCTGACTCATCCATTCACGCAAAATAGCCGGTTGCGATATTTCAACCTTTACCTTCAATCCTATCTGCTCCAGCTGCTTGCTGATGAACAAACCAAACTCTTTATACGTCTCATTGGTATACAACTTCATTTCAGGCAATCCATTCCCGCCCGGAAAACCGGCTTCTTTCAAAAGTTCCAACGCCCTGGCATTATTGTGGGTATATCCCTTCACTAAGGTGGTATCATAAGAAGGCAGCCCATAAGGAGTAAAACCACTTTCAGCCGGCCGGCCAACACCCTTCCGCAGATATTGTATCATCTCTCTTCTGTCAAACCCAAAGTTAATGGCCTGCCTTACTTTTTTGTTGAGCAAAGGGTTCTCCTTTTCATTACCGGGTTTCATTAAAAACCCCAGATACTCGGTATTGAGATACGGCGTTTTCAGCAAATTGAATTTATCCTGCAGACCACTTTTTAAACTACCGTTATCATCTAAAACCTCATCAATATAACTGCCATCCAGCCCCGAAATAAAATCAAGTTCATGCTGCTTAAAGGCAAGGAATTCCGTTTTCTTGTTATCGATGAACGTAACCTTAATACCATCTATATAAGGCAGTTTATGTCCACTACTGTCGGTCTCAAAATAATCGGGGTTGCGAACCAATATCAGTGCCGTTCCTTCTCTCCATTTACGATACATAAACGGGCCGGTACCCACCGGATGCGAACGAAACTGACTACCATACTTTTTGACCGCTTCCTCCGGAACAATAGAGCAATATTGCATACTCAATATTCCCAGCATAGGCATAAATGGCCTTTGCAGTTTTAATTGAAAAGTAGAGTCATTCAATGCCGTGAATGGCGCAGTCTTGTCAATATCTTTATTGAATATCCAGGCTCCCGGCGAAGAAGTCTTCGGGTCAACAATGCGACTGAAACTAAACACCACATCCTGTGCTTTGAGCAGACGCCCTGCGTGGTTTGCAAAACAATCATCATTGTGGAACTTAACATCGGTGCGCAGATGAAAAATATAGGTCAACCCGTCATCCGATATATCCCAGCTTTTAGCCAGGCTTGGCCTGATTTTTAATTGATCATCCAGTTGCACCAACGAATTGAACAACTGGTTACAGACCCAATTCCCTGCCTGGTCCTTTGCAAATGCCGGATCGAGTGAGGCAAGACCCGATACCTGGTTATAACGGAAAAACTTCAGCTGCTCCTGGCCGTTATGTTGAACGCCCCGGCACCCCGATAAAGAGGCAACAGCCAAAACCACAAAAAAAGAGAACCACACCGTAATGCGCATAAATGAAAAGACTATTTAAGTCTGGGTAAACTTCTAAAAACTTTAGAACATAAACCGGTTTAATTTTAACCAAAAGAGCATAAAATAAAAGTAAAAGCTCTCTGCCATTAACTTAAGCCAGGTGCAATTCTTTTTGCGCTTCGAAATCTCCCGGCCCCCGAAGCGAAGGAGTTTCTTCCGGATAAAAAGAATAGAACTTCAACAGATGGTGGTATTACCGGGTGGCGCCTCTCCGGTTTCTGAAGCCGCAGGGTCTGCACAGCTTTTTCTAAGCCGGTAACCCGCACATTTACCAGCATTTGAACGCCCCAAATGAAGGCAAATGCCCAATGTGATTAACTTAAGGAAACGCACAAGAGAAATTTACCACTAAGGCACTAAGGACATGAAGGTCCACTAAGTTTTTCATCCCGGCGTCATTCAATACTCACTCATTAACTGTAAACATTTTCTACCCTCACTCCTTTTAAAAAGTCAAATTAAACGCAGTATTTCTTAGTGCTACTTAGTGTTCTTAGTGCCTAGTGGTAAATTGCATTAAGTTAATGACATTGGGCAAATGCCAGGATTTTGCACGATTTTCAAAATTTCAGAACACCTGATTTTGTGGCTTCGGGTGCGCAAATTTTACCAATCAAATTTGCGATTTTATGGGCTTTTGGAAGGTCCAAAAGCCCATAAAAGCCTATAAAAGCCCATATTTTCGCTGTTTTTAATTTTTCCGGGAAAGCATTTTTTTGAAGATTTTTACACCTGATTTTATATCGCGCCAGGACCCCGGGAATCAGGATTTAGACCACATTTTCTAATGCCCGCTTGCTTCAACAAATATACTCAAATAAAACAAAAGTATCCCTATCCGAGGGTAGAAATAATTGTTAAAAATAATACCCTGACGATATTAATTGAAGCCTGAGCAATTTGGCCATTGCCCGTAAATTTCGGAAACTTCTTGCCCTATTAATAATATAGATCCGGGCCAAATAATGTGACTAAAGTGTGAATGATGTAACTCATCAACATAATTGTGTAATGCTTATCAGCATCAAAGCAGGCACCTTTGGCATACACAAATTCAATAAAACCAAAACCATGCTGAAGAAAGTAAAAAGTCCCGCAAAGAAAGAGATAAAAGAGCCGGCTAAAAAAGCGCCTAAAAGTGCTGTTACAAAAGTGAAGACCGCCGCCAAAAAGGAAGCGAAAAAACCGGAAGCAAAGGTCAAAACCATTACCCAAAATGCCCCAAAGGCTGCCGTTAAGGTAAAGACAAAAACCCGTGCCGCACGGAAGGCCAAAACCGCCGTTAAGCAGCGCATTGTTCCTCAAATAGTTATTCATGGCAAAGACCAGCATTTTATTCCCGACCATAGCAAAAAAGGGCTGGAGATAATTCATGATGGCAAAAAGGAAGAACAGCTATTTCACGGCAAAGAAGAAGTAGCCTTGCATCAGGAAAACCAAAAGGTAAAAGCCGGCATGCTCACCAAAAGTAATATCAAAAGGATATTCAATAGCCAGGGCAGAAGATAGACATCTTTGCCTGCCTTGTAATTTGCATTTGCTCTTAGTTACGGGTCGTTAGTGTTTGAAACATTGATTTGCCGGATTTCGAATCAGATACCGGCAATTAATATTTTTTTGGTACTTCATCGCACATCTAGATGTTTCGCTGCCGCTCAACATGACAAACGAACCACAGCCCACAAAATTACCCTTTGTCATTCTGAACGAAGTGAAGAATCTTAATATGGCATATCTAGAGAATAGTTCTTGAATGACTGCAAGTCGCTTCGGTTTCGAACATGAATGGCTTAGTGTTCCGCTCATTTATGTTCGTAGCCGTTGGCTACAATATGTGTCGTTAGCATATATCCCACCTTACACACTTCCTTGCCAGCAATTTTCTACCGCTAAATAATTTATTGTAATTTAGAATGTGATGAAACCATGGATTCTGGCGCTTGGCTTGATAATATTAGCTTTCCCTTTTCCGGGAATGTCACAGAACGCGCTTGAACAGCAGTGGGTGAAGGCGGTTGCCGGCAATAACCATGTAGGATTGTTCAGCTTAAAATTAAAGGGACAACAAATTTTAATGGCGGGGTATATTGATTCTGCCGAAACTGCGTTTGGCTGTTTGCATTGCACATCCAACAGGGCCCTTTTAGTTATGACGGATAGCAGTGGAAACCAAATATTTAGTCATTGCTATGGTGGCACTCTGTCATCAGATTTTGTTCGAGCTAAATATGGCCTAAGCGGTAGTATATGGGCATTAGGATATTCAAACGCCACTGACGGAGATTTTCCGGACAGCACTGGTATGACATTAGGTGTTGTGAAATTTGACTCACTACATAATCCATTATGGTATAGATTTTTAGGCTCGAAGGGCGAAAATGATATAGGTGATTTTATCACGACCAGCGATGGGGGTGCATTGCTCCTGGCGACTACCAATAATGCTACCGGAGATATACATCAATTGTATGGTAACGACCCCTTTAACTTTGATGCTTATTTAATGAAGTTAGATAGTGCAGGCAATATTAAATGGACGTTGATTTTGGGAGGCAGTGGGGATCAGAGTGTAGGAAAACTTAGGGAACCTGAAACGGGCAAATACTCTATATTGATTAATACAAATTCAGTGGATTATATGCTTGCCGGGCTTAATTTTGACTCTCTTAATTTTAGTCCCTGGCTATTAGAAATAGATACCGGAGGAAATATTTTGAGTAGCAGGGTGGTTCATGGTATGGCCACTGTTATACCTCAGGATTTCATCCCTACAGGCGCAGAGGGAGTTCTATTCGGCGGTAACTACGACGGACCGCAAACAGATACCGACATTTGTTATCCGGGCTTAGGGTTATCCGATTTTGCGTTGGTAAAAGTTGATTCCGAATATCATCACTTATGGTGTAAGATCATGGGGGGATCTGATAATGACGTTTTCTATTATATGAATAATATTAATGATTCAATTGTAGCGTTATTTGGCAATTCTCTCTCCACAGACGGTGGCCTTATTCGCTGTAATAGTTTTGGATATTCAGTTAATCATGGTTGGGTGGGTTTGTTAAATACTCATAGCCAGGAATTGATATGGCAAACGTCTTTTTGCTCCTCTAACTATGTTGTTCCGGAGGGTATGGCGTATGACAGTGTTACGCAATCATTATATCTACTTATGACTGGTGGTGTGGACGGCGATTTTGCAAGCGCTGCTATTAATGGCACCACCGCCAACACATATTTATTTAAATACGGCCTCATAACAACCGGAATTAAAGAGATTACCACGCTTAACACGTCATTAAATGTCTTTCCCAATCCTGCTAATAATGATATTACTATCAAAGTTGAGGAACCCCATTTTATGAGCAGTGCCATTATTTTTGATGCGGTTGGAAGAAAAGTCGCATCACTTTTTAATAACGCGGGGCTTTCAGTTTTTAATTTTAACTGCAACAAACTATCCACGGGTCTTTATTTTATCAAAGTTGCAGATGATGAAGGTAGGATTGGTACAGTTAAGTTCGTGAAAGAATAATAGAAATGACGATAGTCTACGAATATTTGTAATTACCAATTCGCATTTGTGTGTAGCTTGCGCCTCGATTTTATGCCACCCCGAAGATATTGCACTATAGTCCCGTAGGGCAATGTCAATAAGTTAAGGATTAATTTAACTCGGGTTATTGCCGTCTGCTTCAGCTGACGGAGGTAAACCTCAAAAATATCGCGGCTTTAGCCACAGTTCTGTTTGGGCTAAAGCCATTTTCTGGCTGTAGCTTAACCCGTCAGCTGAAGCAGACGGCAAGCAAACCCTTAATGACATTGCCCGTAGGGACGGCATATTGGCAGCCATAAAATTCCTCCTACGGCGCTGTAGAGTGGGTGGAGTTCTATTTCTACCAATATTTCGTCCCTCCGGGACTGATTCAAATCCAGACCTCATCAGCTAAAGTTTCGAATGTTAATGGCTTAGGGTTCCGCTCATTTATGTTCGTAGCCGTTGGCTACAATATGTGTCGTTAGCTTATTTCTCAGCTTACACACTTCCTTGCCAGCAATTTTCTTCCGGCTAAATAATTTATTGTAATTTAGAATGTGATGAAACAATGGATTATAGCGCTTGGCGTGATAATATTAGCTTTCCCTTTTCCGGGAATGTCACAGAACGCGCTTGAACAGCAATGGGTGAAGGCGGTTGCCGGCGACAACCATGTAGGATTACTCAGCTTAGAATTAAAGGGACAACAAATTTTAATGGCGGGGTATATTGATTCCCCTGAGATTTCGTTTGGCTGCGTTCATTGCACAGGAGAAAATGCTTTGTTATTAGTAACAGATACTAATGCTAATCAGATTTATTGTCATTGCTACGGTGGTAATGGTGAAGACGGATTTTTTTATTCGCGTTACGGGCAGTACAAAAGTATTTGGTCCCTTGGAGTATTCAACTCTACCGATGGTGATTTTCCAAATCCAGGGGCTTTTGGGAGACCCGCGGTCGTTAAATTCGATTCAGCCTATCGGCCTCTGTGGTGTCATTTTTATGGTTCGCCGGGTGAAAATGATCTGGGGGATTTCATTACAACCAGCGATGGCGGGGCCTTAATTTTGGCAGCTACTAATGATACGGGTGGCGATATACATCAATTGTATGGTAACGACCCCTTCAATTTTGATCCTTATTTAATGAAGTTAGATAGTGCAGGCAATATTAAATGGACGTTGATTTTGGGAGGCAGTGGGGATCAGAGTGTAGGAAAACTTAGGGAACCTGAAACGGGCAAATACTCTGTATTGATCAATACAACATCAGTAGATTATATGCTGGCCGGGCTTAACTTCGACTCGCTTAATTATAGTCCCTGGTTATTAGAAATAGATACCGGTGGCAATATTTTGAGTAGCAGGGTGGTTCATGGCATGGCCACTGTTGTACCGCAGGATTTCATCCCTACAGGCGCAGGGGGAGTTCTATTCGGCGGCACTTATAGGCCACAAATAGACACCGGCTTTTGTTCTCCGGGCTTAGGTTTATTCGATTTTGCTGTAGTACGGGTTGATTCAGTGGGGTATCATTTATGGTGCAAAACAATGGGAGGCTCAGATAATGATATGTTATATTTTACCTCCGCGCTAAACGATTCAATGCTATGTTTATTTGGGCATTCTCAATCTACAGATGGTGGCCTTATCCGGTGTAATAGTTTTGGAGATTTACGTTACCACGGCTGGCTGGGACTACTAAATACAAATACAGAAGAGATGATGTGGCAAACATCTTTCTGCAGTTCCACCGATGTTATTCCAGAGGGCATTGCTTATGATAGCATTACTCAATCATTATACGTGCTCATGACCGGTGGTGTAGATGGCGATTTTGCAAGTGCAGCAATTAATGGAACCACCACTAACACATATTTATTTAAGTACGGCCTCATAACAACCGGCATTAAAGAGATTACTACGCTCAACACATCCCTAAATGTTTTTCCCAATCCTGCTAATAATGATGTTACTATCAAAATTGAGGAACCCCATTTTATGAGTAGTGCCATTATTTTTGATGCGGTTGGAAGACAAGTGGCATCACTTTTTAATAACGCGGGGCTTTCAGTTTTTAATTTTA
>Ga0364886_10238_pt1 | contig 32203 bp, 25 predicted proteins | sample ExccelJu500001D3_4_FD_206926 | JGI IMG/M metagenome (GOLD analysis project Ga0364886, IMG submission 206926) | Enriched cells from Trout Bog Lake Hypolimnion, Wisconsin, USA - BchlTB.July23.5000.01.D3 | ecosystem: Environmental > Aquatic > Freshwater > Lake > Hypolimnion/Profundal zone | place... | reverse complement strand
GATTTTACGGGTACAGAAGAGCTGCTTAAAAAATATAAAGATACCAAACAAGTCAAAGAAGTTGTTGCAAAACATGGATTTGTGATGGGTGTGATGGCATCTATGTTATTGTTGGCGCGAGAAGACGGTGTTGTGGCTTCGGCAGATTTTTTATGGCTTAAACTTGTCGACCGGCCGTTGTGGTTTATGCTCAATGGCGTAGGTAGACAAACACCTGCACCAGAAGTTGCGGGGGCTGCTGCCCATTGGTTAGCGGAAAGAAAATTAGGGCGGCGTATTAGCGTCCCTATGGTCGATGAAGCAGTAAAAGCATTGGAGATCGCACTGAAAGAAGTGATTTATGTGCCCGACAATAACGACGAGGGACGGTAATTATGGCAGCACGTCGTATCCGCGGTTTAGATAGAAAGCACGAGCAAGATCAACGCCAACTGATTCGCGATACGCGAACGTTGTGGCAACGCTTTTCAGATTTTTTTAATAACCCGACGAGTGTTGTGGTATTGCTTGTGACGTTTGCGGCCGCAGGATTTTTTTTACCAGCGGCGATTGATTTATTATTTTTGCTGGGCGTCTTGTCTTTTATTGCTGCTTTTTTTCGAAAAGCAACCTTGCCTTTTCGTATGCCGCTTAGCTCACATTTGCCTGATTATAATGACCCGCAGCCTGGATCAGATAAACCGCATATGGCGCGAGGCATCAGCTTTTTTGGTAATGATCTCGAGACCAACGAAGAATTATGGTTTAACAACGAAGATTTACGTACCCATGTGTTGATTTTTGGATCGACAGGTAGCGGTAAAACAGAAGCTTTAATTTCGTTGGCATTTAATTCATTAATTCAAGGCAGCGGATTTATTTATATCGATGGTAAAGGCGATAACGCATTATTTGCAAAAATATTTTCGATGTGTCGCAGCATGGGACGCGAAGATGATGTGTTATTAGTTAATTTTATGACGGGCGCAAAAGATATCGTCGGCCCGCAATTAAATCGGCTTTCTAATACAATGAATCCATTTGCCAGTGGTTCTTCTAGCATGTTAGCGCAATTACTGGTCAGCATGATGGATCAAAGCAGCGCATCGCCCGATGGTGATATGTGGAAAGGCCGTGCTATTGTTTTCGTTGAAGCCTTGATGAAAATCTTAGTTTACATGCGTGATCAAGGCCATATTTTATTGGACGCGAATACCATTCGTAATTATTTTATTCTTGAGCGCCTTGAAGCCATCGCGATGGATAAGCAATTTATTCGTGATAATCAAGAACCCGTAGATATTGCTAATGCACCGCCGTTGGTATTAGAGCCTATTTATAATTACGTTATTAACTTGCCAGGTTATGACAAATCTCGTAAGGGCAAGCAAGTTTCTCAAGTTTTAGAGCAGCATGGATTTATTACCATGCAGTTAACCAAAGTTTTCGGCTCGTTTGCAGATACGTATAGCCATATTATGCGGACGAATTTAGCCGAAGTGGATTTTAAAGATATTGTTTTAAATCGCCGTATTTTAGTGGTTTTATTACCTGCTTTAGAAAAATCCCCTGATGAATTAGCCAATTTAGGTAAAATTATTATCGCGTCATTAAAAGCTATGATGGCAGCAGGATTAGGCGATTCTGTTGAAGGCGAGTTTCGTGATTTAATTAAACGCAAGCCCACCTATTCAGCAACACCATTTGTTTCTATCATGGACGAATATGGATATTACGCCGTAAAAGGCTTTGCCGTTGTGCCGGCGCAAGCGCGTTCATTAGGATTTTCTGCTGTATTTGCTGGCCAAGATTTGCCTGCATTTCAAAAAGCCTCCAAAGAAGAAGCAGCGTCTATTGGCGCAAACTGTAATATTAAAATTTGTATGAAACTCGAAGATCCCACAGAAACTTGGGAATTTTTCTCTAAATCTGCTGGCGAAGCTTACGTCACTAAAGTCGATGCTTTTCAAACACGGCCTGAAGATGTATTTAATTCTTATATGGACACGCGCAGTTCTTCGGCAGAAAAACGATCGCGCATTGATCTCATGGACTTAAAAGATCAGCGCGAGGGCGAAGCGCACATCTTTTTTAAATCGCGTATTATCCGCGCAAAAATGTTTTTTGCTGATCCCAAACCCGTTGCGTATATGCGCTTAAATCAATACTTAAAAGTAGAATCCCCTGCAGAATCGCAATTGCTAGAAATGGAAAAACGCCGCGATCGCTTCAAAGAAACAACCAAAAAACCAGATTATTTTGTGAATGTTTCTGTGGCTAGCGAAGAAATCAATACCATTGCAGAAGATCTGCAGCAAGAAGATATTGCTGATCCGATTGAACGTGGTATCAATGCATTACTTGAATATCATAATAGAAATAACGTTAGCCGATTACCAGAAATCGAAGAAGCCGATGAAGACTTAAGCAAATTAACTGTATTTACTAAATTACGTGTTCAAGAAGGCGAGCGAGAATTCATTATCACAAATGATTTTGATCGCTTTAGCTTGCCATTATTATCAAAACCCAAAGTCCATGAACAGACTATTAGCTTAGAACGTGCGTCAGGCAAAATGGATAAATATGCAGTGAATATTGCAGATGAGATTATCCGCGATATGGAAACAGCGACGAATTATCCGCCGGCTGTTCATGAAAAAGCATCTGGTGTACAAGTCGCTCAAACTATTGAAGAATTAATCCAGCATATTGCAACAGAACGCGAAAGTACTAAATCCTCAACGACCTCAACAGAGTAAACAAGCGTAAGACTATATTTTATGAATATCTTTCAAGAAACAGTGATTATTACAGGCGCAGGATCAGGGTTAGGTGCTGCGACAGCAAAATTATTAGCAAAAGCAGGCGCGAAAGTTGCGTTGCTTGACAAAGCAAGCCATGCCCTGGAACATTTGACGCGCCAAAATCACGGTGTTGCTTATCAATGTGATATTACAGATGAAATAGCTGTTAAAGCGATATTAGATATTATTACACAAGAACTCGGCGCGCCTAGAATATGTATTAATTGCGCAGGAATTTTCGATGCGAAGCGCATTATTGGCAAACATGGCCCGATGTTATTAGACGATTTTCGAGATGTTATTAATATTAATTTAATAGGCATATTTAATATCATGCGTTTGGTTGCACAAAAAATGGCAGAATTACCAGTATTAAATCAAGATAACGAACGCGGCGTGATTATTAATACGGCGTCTATTGCTGCTTATGAAGGCCAAGTGGGCCAAGTGGCGTATAGCGCTTCTAAAGCGGGCATTATTGGCATGACCCTGCCGGCTGCGCGTGAATTGGCACAACACGGCATTCGTGTGATGGCTGTTGCGCCTGGTGTGATGGACACGCCCATGATGGCGCAAACCAGCGATGCGGTGCGTGAAAATTTAGCGGCAAGTATTCCATTTCCAAAAAGATTGGGACACGCTGATGAATTTGCTGTTTTAATTCAGCATATTATTGAAAATAATTATCTCAACGGCAGTGTTATTCGCCTTGACGGCGCGTTGCGGCTTTAATCTGGCCTAAGCGAAATAATTTTTTGTGATTTTTTGCGGGTCATATCATAAATGATAAAACATCCAGATAACACATAAAGCGTTATTAATCCTAATACAAAAAGAAAGGAAAAAGTTTCCATTATATTTTTACCTCAGTATGCCAAAAAATAAAGATAAAGCGCCCACTAAAATAAGCCATCCAGATCCGAAGCAAATCCAAAAAGTAGGGTGCGTAATGTGATTGATAAACAAAGCCACTATCGCGGCGGTGACAAAATTTGTACCTGCCTTTCGGAATTCTTCTTTTAGGAATTCCAAATTAACCGTTCTTTCGAAACGATTTAAAAATTTATTAAATTGTCGTAGCATTTTATTAACCTTATATGTAGTGCTTCTTACTATATCAATAATTTTAAAACAAATCAAAAAAGAATCCAAGATCTGTTATTCGCCTTGATGGTTAAGTATAAGTAGGCGTATTTGGTTTTGATCGTGACGAAGTGATGGGTCTGTGTTCTTCTTCTCTCATCGAGAGAGCGGGAGTTGGGGAATTTAAATTAAATTTTGGTATCACTGTTGTGTGCTTAGCGGCTTCGTTTCTTTTTGCTCTCTCCCATAATCGAATATACATGCTGTAAAGCGCATCTTCATCTTTGCTCAATAAGCCAATAAGTTTTTCCGAAAAAATATTTTGTATCGCGGTGTAATTTTCGAATTTTAACCAGGTATTGAGAAGGATATTATCTTTGCTGAGTAAGGAATTTTTTATGGATGTCTCAATTTCCTTGAACCATTGTGTTGATGTTTTTATGAACTCGAGCATCTTTTCGCTGTTCAAGATAGCTAAAAACTCGTTCATATGACCAAAATGATCTAGATAAAATAAAAAATCCCGTTTATTTCTAAAATCTTTTGATGCGTTAGGATTTTTGAGGATTTCATTTAATTGCTTTCTAAAATGAGGGTTGCATAGTTCTTTAAAATTGGGGAAATCGTTTTCTTTTAATTCTTTGCCTGAATTACTATATTTCCATAGTATAAGCTCGCCAGTGAATTCTTCGAGCTTATCAATAGGGTTTTGTTTTTCATAAGTCTCTAAGAAATATTCGAGAAATGTATTAACAAGTCTGCATTCATCTTCAGTGGGAATTGATTTTTCTATGGGTTCTTCCATCTTTATCTCCTTTATGCGAATAAATTATTCAGTGTGTCCCATTGCTAATATTTTATCACGTTGCTGCAAAAAATTATTCTAGCCTCTCGGGTCCTCCTCTGGGTGATATTTTAATAGAGGTAGTTTTTTGTATTTCTTCTGGAAGCGATTTAACTGGGGGTGGTTTGCGCTTGGTTTTTTCAAAAAAAATAGTAGATAAATTAGATTCCAATTTTTCTTTAAACAGTGCATTTCTCAAGTCGTCTAGTTGATGGTTTAGCGCTTTTTCGTTTGCTAAGTTTAAATAATGTTCATTTTTTAATAGATTGATAACAGAGGGTGCAAATATGCTTTCTATAGTTGGGTAGTGTTTAAATGACAGCCATGCATCAAGAATCTCTTTTCCTAATCCCTTTTTTTTTATTAAAGCAGAGATTTTATCAAAGCATTTTTTGGGTGTTGGCAAAAGTGCTATCACATCAGTGTCATCAAAAATAGGCAAAAACTTCGAAAGATTTTGACGAATTGAAATTATTTCTAAGTCTTCGTTTAGTGTAAGACAAATAAGAAATTTGCATTTTCGTTCAAGATCTTTTGCAGAAAGATCATTTGTTCTAAAAATGATATTTGTTAAATATTCGCTGCATTTGTATAAATGAAATTTCTCAAATTTTCCAAAGGCATCTTTGTTTGTGACAGAATCTATAAACGTTTTATCAGTGTTATTGTCATTGTCTAACCATGCTTGAAGTGTCTCGGAGAAATCTTCGATTCTGTCAATACCATAGATTGTGAGAAAATCTTCAAGAAAATAGTTAACTAAACTGTAATCATCTTTAGTGGGAATTGATTTTTCTATGGGTTCTTCCATGGTTGTCTTCCTTAACTGTTGAACAATCAAAAATTAAGGCTATGTGAGATCAGTTTAGGTGAGCGTCCCTGCTGTTTTGCAAAAAACTGATAACATAATGGCCCAGCCGAGTCGAATTTAATTATAATACATTATTTTTTTAACAGCATTTGTACATCGCCAATCCAACGGGTTGCAAAACCTGCTTCACAATAACAAAAATAAAATAACCACATGCGAATAAATTCTTCAGTGTGCCCCATCGCTAATATTTTATCACGTTGCTGCAAAAAATTTTCTCGCCACAAATATAACGTATGGGCATAATGGGCACCAATGTCATCAAGATTAAAAATACGCAATTGGCTTGCATTGGTCATGCTGTCAGCCAATGCAGTGATCGACGGAATGCAGCTGCCAGGAAAAATAAAGCGTTGAATAAAATCCACAGATTTTTTTGCTTTTTCATATAGCTGATCTGCAATCGTAATCGTTTGTAATAACATGCTGCCGTTAGGTTTAAGCAATTTATCACAACACGCAAAAAAAGTAGGGTAATACGCGTAGCCAACAGCTTCGAGCATTTCAATAGAAACAATTTTATCAAATTGGCCGTCAAGCTCACGATAGTCTTTTAATAATAACGTAATTTGATTTTCTAAACCTGCAGCAGCAATGCGTTGTTTAGCCAGTGCATATTGTTGTTGCGAAATAGTCGTCGTTGTAATACGACAACCAAAAGTTTTTGCTGTATATATCGCATAGCCACCCCAACCGCTGCCAATTTCTAATATATGATCCTGGGGCGTTAATTGTAGTTTTTCGCCAATAATTTTTATTTTATGCAGCGACGCTTCTGCTAAGCTGCTCTGTGGCGTTGGAAAAATAGCGCTGGAATACATCATTGAGGGATCAAGAAATAGCGCAAAAAAATCATTGCCTAAATCATAATGGGCAGCAATATTACGTCGGCTGCCTGTTAGAGAATTACGATTGGAAAAATGCCATAACGCTCTCAAGGGTTTGCTTAAGCATGACAAGCCAGAGTCAATATGATCGTGCGCTTCACGGTTTTTTAAAATTAATGCGAGGACATCAGTGAGCTGATCTGTTTCCCACCAACCACGAAAATACGCTTCTCCTGCGCCGATACTGCCGTTTAGAGCAATTTCCGGATACGTACGTGGATCAATAATTGTAATCGTCACAGGCGCTGCGTGCGTATCCCCAAAATGCCAAGTCTGATCTTTTTCACGAATAATAAGATGACCCTGTTTTAATAACTGGAAATTATGCAAAACGGCTTTTCTAAGCCATGTTATAATTAAATCATTGAAAATCATGCGTGCACATCTCGCATATCTCGCATCATAGGCGGAACACGTTTTAAATCATGAATAATACGAAGCCAGGATAATATGCATAAAAAATAATAAGTGATATCTATTTCCCACCAATAAAATCCCTGTCGTGCCGCACCAGGAAAATGGTGATGATTATTATGCCAGCCTTCACCAAAAGTGATTAATGCGAGTAATAAATTATTGCGGCTTTGATCTTTTGTCGCATAGCGCCGTTTGCCAAAAACATGCGTGAGTGAATTAATCGCAAAAGTTGCATGAAACGTAATAACAGTCGAGACAAAAAATCCCCAAATTAATAACTGACTGCCACTGGTATGTAATCCTGGAAAATAATGCTGTAAAAAGTGGCCTAGAAAAAATAAACTGACGGCAAGCAAAATAGGGACGAAAATATCGAAGCGATCTAATAATCGCAATTCAGGAAAACGCGCAAAATCGCTGATGCGTTTAAACTGCGTCGAAAAATTTTCAGACGCCAAAAACCAGCCACAATGGCTCCATAAAAAACCATGTTGGTGCGGAGAATGTTTGTCTTCTGCTTGATCAGATGTCACATGGTGATCTCTGTGGTGTGCAGCCCACCATAGCGGCCCGCGTTGAACAGCAGACGCGCCAATGATCCCAAACACACATTGCCAGAAACGATTCGTTTTAAATGCGCGATGGGAAAAATAGCGATGATAAAAGCCTGTGATAGCAAACATGCGCAAGGCGTATAATCCTAAACAAATAAACAGCGCTGTTTTGCTAAAACCTACCCAAAAAATCCCTAAACAAGCAAGGTGCACGCCAATAAACGGCACGACGCGTACCCAATCAATTTGTTTTGGTTGGTGTGTACGTGCTTTATTCTCGTTGTGTTGCGTATCAAACCATTGTAGTAAAGACGCAGTGATGCTTTTTAGCATTGGTGCTCCTAGATATGCTTGGTTGTCCCTATTTGACGTATTCACTTAGCTTCTAATACTAACGGAAATTTTAATATTTGCCTATTGTTAAAGCTCAAAACGGGCTGTAGCATAATATTATGCAATTAATTCATACGAAAACATTGGCTTCATTGACTTCAAGCCCAACCGTGGTTGCCGTTGGCAATTTTGATGGCATTCACCGAGGCCATCAATCTATTTTGCAACATGTCACCCAGATGGCAAAAAAGCATGATTATGCTGCTTGTTTACTCACGTTTGAGCCTTACCCCCAAGCTTTTTTAGCGCCTGACAAAGCGCCTGCCAGGCTGACATCGTTACGGGAAAAATGGGTTATTTTGCAAAATATGGGCCTGGATTATCTCTATTGTTTACGTTTTAATCATGATCTTGCTATGTTCTCGCCAGAAAAATTTATTCAAGAGATTTTAATCAATAAATTACACGCAAAACATATCATGATTGGCGAAGATTTTCGCTTTGGTTATCAACGTCAAGGCAATATCGCGTTGCTACAACGCATAAAAGACTTTTCTGTGACAGTGATACCCGCCATTGTTGAAAACGGCGAGCGTATCAGCAGCACGGCTATTAGACACGCTTTGGCGCAAGGCAATCTTGAACAAGCTAAGCAATTATTGGGTCGGCCATATCAAATACAAGGGCGTGTGATAGAAGGCGATAAACGGGGCCGTCAGCTGGGTTTTCCGACAGCAAATATTGATTTACACAGCCGTATGCCTGCTGTGCGTGGTGTATTTGCTGTTAAAGCAAAAATTTTGGGCACCGCAGAAAAAGCCACAGAAAAAACAATATTAGGCGTTGCCAATATTGGCACGCGTCCAAGCATTCAAACGATAAATGGCGTGGGTCGCATTGAGAAGGTATTATTGGAAGTGCATTTATTTAATTTTTCCGATACAATTTATGGTAAATATTTGCAAGTCGAATTTGTCCAGAAAATCCGTGATGAACAGCGGTTTGAGTCTATTGAATTACTAAGAAAACAAATTCAAGAAGATGTCGATACTGCGCGGCGGATATTGGCTTAATTTTTTTATTTTTTTTAATTTTATTTTTAATATTTTAGCATAGATGAATAGATGAAAACCCATGGCTGATTATAAAGACACATTAAATTTACCGACCACAGAATTTCCTATGAAAGCGAATCTTTCGCAACGCGAACCCGGTTATTTACAGCGTTGGGAAGACGAAAAAATTTATCAGCAAATACGCCAACAGCGTCATGGCAAAGCAAAATTTATTTTGCATGATGGCCCGCCTTACGCCAATGGCGAAATCCATATTGGCCATGCTGTGAATAAAACCCTGAAAGATATCGTCGTCAAAGCAAAGACTCTCGAGGGCTATGACGCGCCATTTGTCCCAGGCTGGGATTGTCATGGCTTGCCTATTGAATTAAACGTCGAAAAAAAATATGGCAAAGCCGGCGAAAAATTAAATCCCAAAGAATTTCGTCATCAATGCTGTGAGTATGCAAAAACCCAAATTAATGTCCAACGTGAAGCGTTTAAGCGATTGGGTGTGTTGGGCGATTGGGAAAATCCGTATTTAACCATGGATTTTGTTTACGAAAGCAATATTGTCCGTGCACTGGCAAAAATAATGACCAACGGCCATTTACAACAAGGCTTTAAACCTGTCCACTGGTGTGTGGATTGCCGTTCTGCGCTTGCTGAAGCTGAAGTCGAATATGCAGATAAAACATCACCTGGTATTGATATCCGTTTTCGTGTGATAAACCCAGAAAAATTTCCAGGCCATGGGACATTAAGCATGCCCGTTTGGACAACAACGCCTTGGACATTACCTGCCAACGAAGCCGTCGCGATTAATCCCGAATTTAATTATGCTTTAGTTCAGCTTGAAAACGAGCGTTTATTGCTCGCAGAAAAATTAGTTGCTGAGAGTTTACAGCGCTATAATATTGCTCCCGAGCAAAGCGAAATATTAGCCGTTTATACACAACGTGATTTAAAAAATTTACGCTTACAACATCCGTTTTATGACAAAATCGTCCCGCTGGTATTTGGCGAACATGTGACGTTGGATGCAGGCACCGGCGCTGTGCATACCGCGCCAGCGCATGGCCAAGAAGATTTCAGTATTGGCCAGCAATATCGTTTGCCTGTGACGAATCCTGTTGATGAAAAGGGCTGTTTTAAACCAGATGTTGAGCTATTTGCAGGGGAATTTGTTTTCAAAGCCAATGCGCATATTATTGCTGTTTTACGCGAAAAAAATAATTTATTAAGCGAACATGCTATTCAGCATAGCTATCCCAATTGCTGGCGACACAAAACACCGTTGATTTTTCGTGCGACACCGCAATGGTTTATCAGCATGGATCAAAAACATTTACGCAAAACAGCATTAAGAGAAATTCTCAAAGTCATTTGGTTGCCCGATTGGGGGCAAGCACGCATCACTGGGATGATAGAAGGGCGCCCGGATTGGTGCATTTCGCGTCAACGAACATGGTGCATGCCAATGGCCCTTATCGTTGATAAAAATACGAAGCAATTGCACCCGCAAATGCCAGAATTAATGCAACAAATTGCGGATAAAATTGCAACGCATGGCATCGACGCCTGGTATGAATTAAATCTGACAGAATTATTGGGCGCAGAAGCAGATAAGTATGAAAAAATTGTCGATACACTAGACGTTTGGTTTGATTCAGGCGTCAGCCATTTTGCAGTATTAGATCAAAATAAAGCATTAGCACGACCTGCGGATTTATATCTCGAAGGCTCAGATCAACACAGAGGCTGGTTTCAATCGTCTTTATTAACATCAGTGGCGATGCATGGCAAAGCGCCGTATAAAACAGTCTTAACCCATGGCTTTACGGTCGATGAAAAAGGCCGCAAAATGTCAAAATCATTGGGCAATGTTGTCGCACCCGACAAAGTGATTAATACCTTGGGGGCAGATATTTTACGCTTATGGGTCGCTGCAACGGATTACCGCGATGAAATTGCTGTATCCGATGAAATTTTGCAGCGCACTGCAGAAGCGTATCGACGCATTCGCAATACAGCACGATTTTTATTAGCCAATTTGCATGATTTTGATCCTGAAGCTAATTTATTAGCTACCAATCAATTATTGTCGTTGGACCGCTGGATTATTCAGCAAGCCAGTCAATTACAAGCGGACATTCGAGAAGCGTACGAAGAATACCAATTTCATGTGATCTATCAAAAATTACAGCATTTTTGTATTGTCGAATTAGGCGGATTTTATCTCGATGTGATTAAAGATCGCCAATATACGATGCAAAAAAATAGCCATGGTAGACGATCAGCCCAAACCGCTATTTATCATGTATTACAAGCAATCGTCCGCTGGATTGCGCCGATTTTAAGTTTTACCGCAGAAGAAATTTGGCAATATATGCCCGTTGAAAAAAATAAATTGGCTTCTGTATTTTTAACCGAATGGTATGTCTTTCCTGAACTGGTCAGCGATCAATTTGCTTGGGAAGATATTATGACGTGGCGTACCGAGGTCAATAAACAACTAGAACTAAAACGCAACGAAGGCTTAATTGGCTCTGCATTAGAAGCGTCTGTCGAAATTACCTGTAAAGAGCCGTTGTACTCTTATTTTACAAAAATGGGCGATGAGTTGCGATTTGCGTTAATCACTTCGCAAGCAACTGTTAAAAAAGGCCCTAAAGCGATTATTGTCTCTCCCGTGAATGCACCAAAATGCGCGCGTTGTTGGCATAGACGCGAAGATGTGGGGTCGCATCAAGACCATCCGGATATTTGTGCACGCTGTGTTGAAAATTTACCAGATGGCGCAGGGGAAACACGGCTTTATGTCTAAAAACATGTCTAAAAATCAGTTGCGCTGGTTATGGCTAAGTTGGTTAGTATTAATCATTGATCAATATAGCAAATGGTTTGTCGTGAGGCATTTGATATTTCAACAGCCTGTTCAAATTAACCGTTTTTTTAATTTAACACTGGATTTTAATACGGGCGCTGCGTTTAGTTTTTTACAACGCGATAATGGCTGGCAAATGTGGTTATTTGGCGGTATTGCTGTTTTCGTCAGCATTGTTATTCTGATTGTTTTAATGCGCATGCCAAAAACGCACCAATTGCGCGCAGCGAGTTTAGCGCTAATTTTAGCAGGTGCAGTGGGAAATCTTCTTGATAGAATTATGCTAGGCCATGTGGTCGATTTTATTTCTTGGCATATCAATAATTATTACTGGCCGACGTTTAATATTGCCGATTCAGCCGTTTGCGTCGGCGCTGTATTGCTTATAATAGGATCGTATTATGACGATGATAAGCGTCAACAGTAAAGTAACCATGCATTTTTCTTTAAAACTCATGGACGGTTCTGCTGCGGATAGCACTAAAGTCAACGGCAAACCAGCAACAGTCACAATGGGCGACGGGACATTAAGTGACGCGATGGAAGCTCAGTTAATGGGCCTAAAACCTGGCGATAAAAAAACCTTTATTTTAAAACCAGAAGACGGCGTTGGCATGCCTAATACGCATAATATTCATGTGATGGCACGCCAAGATTTTCCAGGCGATATTCAACTGGAAGAAGGCTTAATTATTTCATTTACACAACCCAATGGCGCTGAATATCCTGGTATAATACGTGTTATTGACGGTGATAATATTACTGTCGATTTTAATCATCCCTTAGCGGGCCAGTCTTTAATTATCGATGTCGATATTATAGCAGTGGAATAGGCGGTAAAAACCATGACTTTTTCAGCCTCAACATTAACAGCGTTATCTCCGCTTGACGGACGTTATGCCGATAAAACTGAGACATTGCGCTTGTTATTCAGTGAATTTGCTTTAATGCGTTATCGCGTTCTCGTCGAAATACGTTGGTTGCAGCAGTTAAAACCGCAATTAAGCTCGCATGCCAAAACTGTTCTGGAGCATTTATTTATTGATTTTAACGAAAACGATGCAGCGCGCATTAAAAATATTGAACGCACAACAAACCATGATGTCAAAGCCGTTGAATATTTTATCAAAGAAAAAATTGCGAATAACCATGAATTAGCGGCTGTCAGTGAATGGGTACATTTTGGATGTACCTCAGAAGATATTAATAATCTTGCTTATGGCTTAATGCTCCAAACGGCACGTCAACAAGTATTATTGCCTAAACTCGATGAGTTAATTAAAACCCTGCGGGGATTTGCGCATCAATATGCGGGTTTAGCAATGCTATCGCGCACCCACGGCCAAGCGGCCACGCCAACAACTGTCGGCAAAGAATTTGCCAATGTCGTCGCGCGTTTACGTACGCAACAACATGCATTGAGTGCGATTAAAATTCGTGGAAAAATCAATGGTGCTGTAGGCAATTTTAATGCGCATCAAGCCGTATTTCCCGAAAAAAATTGGCCAGCTATCGCATCAGAATTTATTGGCCAATTAGGATTAGTTTATCAATCGTATACAACCCAAATTGAACCGCATGATTATATTGCAGAATTTGCACACACGCTGATGCGTATTAATAATATTTTAATTGATTTTTCGAGAGATACGTGGGGATATATTTCATTGGGGTATTTTCAACAGCGCGCCATTGCGAGTGAAGTCGGTTCATCGACAATGCCACATAAAATTAATCCCATTGATTTTGAAAATGCAGAAGGCAATTGTTATATTTCTAACGCAATTTTACAGTGTCTCGCTGATAAATTACCGATTTCACGCTGGCAGCGTGATCTAGTCGATTCGACATTGATGCGTAATATTGGCGTTGGCGTAGGCCATGCTGTGGTTGCTTATCAAGCATTATTGCGTGGTTTACAAAAAATCAGTATCAATCAAGAAAAAATTTCAGCAGATTTAGAAAATACTTGGGAAATTTTGGCAGAGCCAATCCAAATGTTAATGCGTGCGCATAATATCGAGCAGTCGTATGAACAGCTTAAATCACTCACGCGCGGCGCAGCTGTGATTGATAAAAAAACGCTCCACCGTTTTATTGATGGGTTAACATTGCCTGAAGAGGCTAAACAAAAACTAAAACAGCTCACGCCAGCACACTATATTGGCTATGCGGAAAAATTGGCGCGAGAGTGCTAGCTGGGCTATCGAAGTTCTATGAATGTTATTATTTTTTCTATTTGTTGTTTGTCATTTTTCTTCTCTACCAAATCAGTAGGTTTGTTGTTGCGGTTATCTTTTAAAGCATACTTTCCGCCATGAAGGAGCAGTAATGGTGCAAGATCAACGGCATTGTAAGGATGTCCAAAGCCCGCATGTATAGGTGTTTGCCCTTGATTATTTGGTATGTTGGGGTCAGCGCCATGTTCAAGTAGCCACTTAGCGCCTTCATAACTTCCCATAGCAAAGGGGGTGTTTCTATCGTAAGCAGAAATACCACAAGCTTCGTGTAATGGCGTTGTTCCATTATTATCTTGTAGATTTATACCACTTTCATTTTTACTATGCTTACACAACATTTCTATGATTTTGACATGATCTGTTCGAGAGGCTATATGAAGTGCTGTTTGTCCACTGGTATTTTTTATATCAGGGTCAGCGTTTTTATCGAGCAGTTGCGTTACTTCTTCTACATAGGCTTTTTTGCAAGCGACGTGTAGTTTTGTGTTTCCATCTGGATCTTGTTCATTTATTTGTTCAGGGTTTAACGTTTTTTCTTGCATTTTCTCAACGTGCTGACTAAAAATAAAGTCTGCGATAAGCTCGTTCTCAATTTTTTGGGGTATGAAATCTGTTTCTAATAAATCCAATAACACTTCTTCTGTTTCAGTAGTAACTGGATTATGTTCTGATAAATCTTTCGCTCTTTTAGCACCATAATTTAAAAGCAAATCGATATTAATATTATATGTGTACCCTTTTTTCAGGGCCACATCTAATGGCGTTTTTCCCTTGTCATTTACAATATTAGGATTTGCACCTTTCGAGAGCAACATGCGCATCACATCGATGCCTTTTTTTGTGGCGGGTAATAAATGTAGCAGGGTATTTTTCTTCTTATCCTGTATATCGATATCAGCCTTTCTGTCAAGCAATAACTGCAAGTAATTAATATCAGCTTCAAAGGCACAATGTAGCAGTGGTTTTCCTGTCTTAAGTTTTGCATTAATATCAGCACCCTTCTTGATTAGAAAATCTAGGGGATCAGTGTCATCAGCGCTCTTGCTCAAAGTATAATACAATGCCGACTTTCCTTTATTGTCTTCTAGAGTGACGTCGGCAGAATGCTCATTGACTAGAAATTCTACGATTTCTAAGCATCCGAATACTTTACAAGTAATATGTAACGGTGTTTGTCCTTTTTTATTTTTTTTATCAACGTCAGCGCCATTGGCGATCAGAAATTTTACGACTGAAAATAATGTATCATAATCATACACAAAAGCATTATCTCCGAGTCTTTGGCAAGCAAGGTATAACGGTGTTTCCCCCTCGTTATTTTCTGCATTAATCCAAGCGCCATTTTCGACCAGAGGTTCTATGATTAAAAGCGGTGAAGAGATTTTTGTGGCTTCGCCAAATATGGGATATCTTTTGCAAGTTAGGTGTAACGGCGTGTTTCCGTTGTCATCTTGTTCGTCAAGACAAGTCTTAAGCGCAATAGGGTCAGCTTTTTTTTCTTCAATAAGCGCTTTGACTTTATCAACATTACCTTCCTTACAAGCCCGATGAAGTTCTGACATTGATGTATCGTTATCACTGTCATTCCCACCAGTACTATCAACATCCATTTCTTCAGACTCAAACATAGCTTCACTCCCAAAATGTATTAACAAGAAAAAAATAGGGTTCAGAAACTACCTATAACATAAACCCGAAATAAAATAATTACGCTTTCTTTTCTTTTTTATTTTTACTGCGCAACACAGGCGTTTGAACTTTTACATGTTAGTATTATTAACCAGAACTATCGCAGCTCTATGAACTTTATTAGCTGTTCTTCTATTTTCTGTTTGTCAGTATCCTTTCGTACGAGATCAAGAGGTGTTTCAGGTATTATATTATTATTTTTTAAAGTGTAATCTCCGCCGTTATAAAACAATAATGCTGCGAAACGAAAAGCATTGAAAGGATTGTTGCAAGCGCTGTGTGTTGGTGTGTTCCCCTTATTATCTTTTACATTAGGATCTGCACTATATTTAAGCAGTTGAGCTGCGCAATTGTAACTGCCATCTCCATCTCCATCTCCGTAGTCATAAACAGCAGGGGCTCCACAAGCTTCATGTAATGGTGTTCTTCCATGAATATCTTGTAAGTTTATTGCATCTACATTAGGACTTTTATTGAGCAGAACCTCTAGGATTTTGGCGTGACCAGATCTGGCAGCCTTATGCAAGACTGTTGTTCCATCATCATTTATTATATTAACATCAGCACCATGGTTAATTAACCTCTTCACTTTTTCAAAAAGGCCATCCTTGCAAGCATTGTGTAATGGCGTGTTTCCCCGCAGACCTTTTTTATTGATGTTATCAGGGGTCAAATCTGAATCTGAGTTTAATAGTGGCGCTGATGTGGTAACATCAGCAGCCTTAAGCGCACCATTGTTAATAAGTAAAGTAATAGTGGGCACATCATCAGATCTATTATCTAGTACTAGATCCAATGGCGTTTTTCCTTCGTTATTTATTATATTAAGATCAGTATTTTCATGAGAATTAGTAATAAAATATAATATCATCTTTTCGTAATCCTTAGCTTCCCAGTGTGTGCCATTCAAAAATATATGTAATGCTGTGTTTCTATCATTATTTGTTTCATTGATTTTAGCGCCATTTGCAATTAAAAATTTCAAGACATCGAATTCTTGGGCTGTTGTGCAAGCATAATGTAGTACAGAATTTCCTTCTGTATCACATAGATTGATGTTAGCGCCATGGTTGACCAAAAACTTGATGAAATCGGTATCGCTTGCATTTTTACAAGCGAAATGTAATGCTGTCTTTCCATTGTTATCTTGCAGATTGATGTTCACACGGTATTCGATCAGCGCTTTTGCAAGTTTCTCATCAGCATATTTGCAAGCGATATGCAATGGTGTTTGTCCATGATTATTTTGTGTATCAACAGTAGCACCGTTTGTGATTAACAAGTTAAATAGCTCAGATCCATTATTATAGACATACTGGTCTGCAATTTTTTTACAAACGATATGTAACGGTGTGTTTCCATGCTCATCTTTTCCCTCAAGATAAGCTTTAAACTGAGAGGCAGTAAGAGTAGCTTTTTTTTCTTCAATAAGTGCTTTGACTTTGTCAATATTTCCTTTGGCACAGGCCAAATGAAGTTCTGGAAGATTGCTTGTGGAGTCGTCGTCAGTGCCCCCATCATCTATCATTTCGATGGGATCATCACCGTCAACGGCATCCGTCATTTCTTCGTCATATTCATTAAGTTCATTTTCTTCAAGTTCTTCAAACATAGCTTCACTCCCCAAAATTTATTAATTCAGAAAAAATAGGGATCAGAAACTACCTGTAACATAAACCCAAAATAAAATAATTAGGCTTTCTTTTCTTTTTTGCTTCCAGCCAAGGCTTTGATTTTTTTATTTAAACGGCTTTTGGTGCGCGCTGCTTTATTTTTATGGATTAGGCCTTTGCGGGCTGCTTTATCCAGAACCGATGCGGTGGAACGAAACGCCTCATTGGCAGCATTGGCATCGCCGCCGCTGATGACTTTTAGAAGGCTTTTGACCTGAGTACGCATGGCCGAGCGCTGGCTGGCATTGCGTAGACGACGAACTTCTGCTTGTTTGGCGCGCTTTTTTGCACTTTCGATATTAGCCAAGGTGGGTACTCCATCTTATAAAAAAATAAAAAAATGATTAAAATACATGTAAAAACACGTAAAAAGGACGCAAATAATGCCGCTTACTGGAAAGCTTGTCAATGGTTTACAAGATGGTTTACAAAATGGCTTGCCAAAAGGCTTGTTAAATGGCTTGTCAATGGTCTGTGCAGTCGTCTAGAATAGCGGGATTTTTGAATATATTATCTTTAGGAGAGTTTTCTACATGTAGTTATCAGCATCCGCGGTTGCAGAAGTCGTCAAAAAATTTCAACGCACAAGCCATGATACAGGGTCCTCAGAGGTCCAAATCGCCTTATTGACCACCCGTATCAACCAGTTGACAGAACACCTCAAAATCAACAAAAAAGACAACCATTCCCGTCGCGGTTTATTGCAAATGGTCAGCAATCGTCGCAGCCTGCTTAAATATTTGAAGGGCAATGATGCGGATAAATATAAAAAATTGATTGAGCAACTTGGCCTGCGTGACCAATAACCCCCCAAATGACCACTGAATTTTGATATTTTATTTTAATTTAATTAAGGACACCACTTCGTGACAGATACTACTCGTATAGATACAACGATAGATACAACAGCCAAGAAAACATTCCAATATGGGACACATCAAGTCACCCTGGAAACGGGCTTAGTCGCTAGACAAGCCACCGCAGCCGTCATGGTGACCATGGGTGAAACCGTTGTGCTGGTCACGGTTGTGGTCAACAAAGACATCAAAACAGGGACAGATTTTCTGCCCCTGACAGTGATTTATCAAGAGCGGACTTACGCGGCTGGCCGCATTCCTGGGGGCTATTTTCGTCGTGAGGGGCGTCCATCAGAAGGCGAGACGCTGACATCGAGATTAATTGACCGTCCTATCCGTCCGTTATTTCCAGAAGGGTTTTATAACGAAATTCAAATTATTGCGACAGTGTTGTCCATGGACAATGCGGTTAGTGCGGATATTCCGGCCCTTATTGGCACATCTGCGGCGTTGGCGATTTCGGGTATTCCGTTTAATGGCCCCATTGGCGCAGCCCGCGTGGGTTATCGCGATGGCGTGTATTTGCTGAATCCTTGCTACAAAGAAACAACCCAATCTGAATTAGATCTCGTTGTCGCTGGGACAGAAAAAGCGGTCCTCATGGTCGAGTCTGAAGCCAAAGAATTATCCGAGGAAATCATGCTGGGTGCTGTTTTATATGGCCATCAGCAAATGCAAGTTGTCATCAATGCCATCAAAGAATTTGCAGCTCAAACGGGACGCGGCAAAATGGACTGGGAGGCGCCAGCGGCAAACAAAATTTTAGCAGAGGCAATTAGCCAACAAGCAGAAACAGCGTTGCGAGATGCTTATCAGATTCCTGTGAAAGCTGAACGCCAACTTCGCATTAACGAACTGCGTAAAAGCGTTCTTGATAGCCTAACAGCAGATGAGCAATATACGGAACAAGAAATTAAGACCAATTTTGAGAATCTAGAAAGCCATATTGTCCGCCAGCGGATTATTTCGGGTCAGCCACGCATTGACGGCCGCGATACCCAAACCGTACGTCAAATTAACGTGCGCGCAGGTATTTTACCGCGTACCCATGGGTCTGCTTTATTCACCCGTGGTGAAACCCAAGCATTGGTCGTTGCGACATTGGGGACAAATAAAGACGCCCAAATGATTGATGCGTTGGAAGGCGAATCCAAAGACAATTTTATGTTGCATTATAATTTTCCGCCATATTCCGTTGGAGAAACAGGCCAGGTTGGTAGCCCTAAACGCCGTGAAATTGGCCATGGTCGACTAGCACGTCGTGGTATCCAAGCCGTGTTGCCTACTCAAGACGAATTTCCCTATGTTCTCAGGGTTGTTTCTGAAATTACGGAATCTAACGGCTCGAGTTCCATGGCCAGTGTTTGTGGCGCGAGTTTGGCCCTTATGGACGCAGGGGTGCCTTTAAAAGCACCAGTTGCGGGCATTGCGATGGGATTGATCAAAGAAGGCGATCAATTTGCTGTATTAACAGATATTTTAGGCGACGAAGATCATCTGGGCGACATGGATTTTAAAGTCGCGGGGACAGCAACGGGTGTGACTGCGCTACAAATGGATATTAAAATTGACGGCATTACCAAAGAAATCATGGAAAAAGCGTTGCATCAAGCCAAAACAGGCCGTCTACATATTTTGTCTACCATGAACGCCGTATTGGCACAGCCACGTGAACAAATGTCAGATTACGCGCCGCGTATTCTCACCATTAAAATTAATCCAGATAAAATTCGTGATGTCATTGGCAAGGGCGGCGTGACTATTCGTGCGATTACAGAAGAAACAGGCGCGACGATTGATATTTCAGACGACGGTACGATCAAAGTCGCTTCTGTTGATAATGCGGCGGGTCAAGCAGCAATTGATCGCATTAATCGCTTAACTGCTGAAGTCGAAGTAGGACAAATTTACACAGGTACAGTTTCTAAATTAATGGACTTCGGCGCATTTGTGAATATTCTGCCAGGTAAAGACGGCTTGGTGCACATTTCACAAATTTGCAATGAACGCGTAGAAAAAGTCTCTGATAAACTTCAAGAAGGCCAATCTGTGACAGTTAAAGTCTTAGAAATCGATCGCCAGGGTCGTATAAGATTGAGCATGAAAGAAGTTTAGAAATATCTAGATAACTTGCTTGGATACCGCGGTCTTCGCCGCGGTATGAAAAAAAATCGAAATTAAAATAATTTTTCTTAACCCCTTAACACCCAAAAAAAATCTGTCATAATTAAACTAATAATTTACCTAAATCAAAAATTGCTAATAAATAGAGAGAGACAGATGAATATTATCCCCACGCCACACGATAGATTTTTTCGTTATGCAATGTCAGTGCCACGTCTTGCAGAAGAATTTTTCAAAAAGCATTTGCCTGAAAAAATCTTAAGCCAGCTTGATTTAAAAACATTAGAGCTGTGTCCCCAAACGTATGTTGATGAACACCTTAAACTTTCACAAGTGGATGCTTTATTTAAAGTCAAGATGAAAGGCCAAATGGTTTTTTTGTATTGCTTGGGTGAGCATCTATCAAGACCAGATAGATACATACCTTTTCGGAAAAATAAATATAATATTCATATTTGGGATGATTATCTTAAAGAGTGTGAGTCTAACGGCAAAAAAGATGCGCCTTTGCCGCTGATTATTAATTTGATTTTTTATAATGGCAAAGAACCTTATCCGCATAGCCTGGATTTTAAAGATTTATTTAGCGGTCCAAAAGAGCTCATCGAAGAACTGTTAAATAAACCAGCCCAGCTTATCGATGTGTACAGAATGCCTGATGATATTAGGCCAGAGCTGAGATGGACAAGGATACTAGAATTTTTTATGAAAAACGCCAAAAAGCGAGATTTTCTCCGGGGTTTTCAAAAAGAAATCTATACGTTAAAATTAATCGACGCAGAGGGTGGCGGGGACTTTGTCATTGCGTGTATGAAATATGCACTTAATGCGGTGGACGCTACTGCTAAAAAAGAATTGATAGAAATAGCCAAGCAAAATTTATCAAAAGAGTTAGGAGATAAAGTCGTGACAATTGCAGATAGTTTGAGAGAAGAAGGTTTTAAAAAAGGCATTCAGGAAGGTGTACAACAGGGCATGCAACAAGGCGAATTTCGGTTATTTTTAGCACAATTAAAGCGCAAATTTGCGCATGTGCCGCGGAAATATATGACACTACTGCAAAACGCAGATGAAAATAGCCTTTTGCGTTGGGGTGAACGTATCATTGATGCAGCAACGCTTAAGGAAATTTTTACAGCGTAGTTGTCCTGGATACCGCGGTCTTCGCCGCGGGATGACAGTTCTGAGAAGACGCAGATTTTCCTAAATAAAATTGATTAACTTAAAAATTGCGGGCAAGATCACAACTGCAGCAGCTATCATGCCACCCATAGTGATAATTAAATCTTTCTTAAGTTCGCGCATGTCTCGTTTAAGGTCATGTCTCAATGCTTTAAGATCATGCTTTAAGATGCTGACGTCATGTTTGATAGAAATGCCATCATTAAAAAATTTCGAAAGAGTTTCAGCTTGAAACTCAGCTTGAGGAATGGTAAATCCAGCTTCTTTAGCGCCTTTCACGAATTGAAGTGTGTCGAATATCACAGTTGTCATGAGTGCCTCGTTATTATGTTAATAGAATAATAACTGAAATCATAAACTAATTTTTGCTACTTCACTATAAGCATGAATAAAAAAATATAACAACTATTTATCCACTAAATCCGAGCCGCGGCTGTCAGGGAACGCTGGCTGCATTTGTGGTCGTTTCTATTGGAGTAATTGTATTGCGTATTCGCCAACCCAATCTCCCGAGGCCGTTTAAAACGCCTTTTTATCCGTTTAGCCCTATTGCGGGCATTTTATTATGCGGTTACCTCATGGTAAGTTTATCCAATGCAACTTGGATAAGATTTGTCATATGGATGGCATTGGGTCTGGTGATTTATTTTTCTTACAGCTATCGCAATAGCATACTAAACAAACGCAAAACATAAATAAGCGTTAATTTTATTAAAATCCCAATGTTTCAGTGAGTTTTCCGGAGAGTAACGCTGCGGAGATTCGCCATGCATTTTTACCATAGACAAATGCTTTTTGTATCACATCTACTGGCGATTTTGGCTGAAAAGTCTCTTTACTGACAAAACACGCAAAAGAAAATGGCGCGCTATTTGAAAGCATGATAAAACTACCGTCTGCTAATAAAATCACCGAAGGAAACCGACTATTGTTTTGAACAATATCTTTTTTAAAAACAACATCACCTTCTCTAAGTGTTCTTTTAACATTGCCCCTAGAAGTAGAGGCAGTGACTTTGCCATTGGCCTGCATAAGAACGCCCACAGGTGGATTTGACTTGTTGATATTTATCATTGTATATCTCCTTCGTGCATGAACATGCATGCGATTCTCTTACTTTAAGTGTAGTAAAGATTATGAAAAGCGCAAATTTTCTGGGCATAAGAACTGATGAAAACGGCTTTCTTTGCGATCCAAACGACTGGAGCGAGGCATACGCTCAGCAGATTGCAAGTCTAGAAAATATTAAGCTATCCGCCGATCATTGGCTGGTTATTGAGCAGTTACGGGCATTTTATCAAGAATACCAGCTTTTTCCCGCGTTACGGGTTTTAATCAAGCAATTGAGCGCCCATTGGGGGAAGGACAAGGCAAATAGCCTGTATTTGCACCAGTTATTTCCAGGCGGCCCAATAAAACAAGCCAGCAAAATCGCTGGCCTGCCTAAACCGATGAAGTGTTTGTAGAAAAAAATCCCCCGCTTCGCTGCGACGCAGCTCAGCTGCCCCCTTTTTCAAAGGGGGCGGTTTTATTTACTGTCCTGACGTATTGGGAATAACGCGTGTCTGGCCACTGCCATAGATAACAAACACATGTTCGCCAACGGTTAATAATGGCGTGCTGCCTTGTGTCACACTGACAATAGACCCGCTTTTTAACTGGACTTGATATTGGATGCCCGTTTGTGACGTCAGCTTGCTTTCAGCATAATTGCCTGCCAAACCGCCTAAAACTGCGCCGCCAATACCACCCAATAAATTGGAACGCCAGCCGCCACCAATCGCAGAACCCGCTACACCACCCACAGCTGCACCGCCTAAAGTGCCAACCCCAGACATCATCCCAGGCGCACCTGTGACTTTTACAGGCGTTGCGGCAATAATCGTCCCTCGAACCGTGTTTGCAGCCTGCCCTGCCTGGCTGGTCTGATAATTTTCAGGGGAAATATCAGGCGCACACGCAGTAAGTAACGCGACTGATACCATCATAATAACCGGCAATAATAACTGCTTTGCTTTCATTTAAAATACCTCAAATATACTTTATTTAACAAAAAACTTGGTCATTCTATATTAAACGCCCACTTTGAAAAAGGGGTGGCCGGTAAAAAACAGGGCTTTACTTCTTCTTTTCACTGCGCTTTCTATGTGTGATAACACGTTGGCGTTTACGGCGTTGGCTTTCGGTAGTTTTATTGGTTTTATGTTTAAACGGATTGTCGCTTTCTTTTAATTCAAGTCGAACTGGCGTACCAACCAAACGCAATGCTTTACGAAAAGTACTGGCAAGGTAACGCCGATAAGCGTCAGGTAATGATTTGGTTTGATTGCCATGAATAACAATAACCGGCGGGTTATGGCCACCGGCATGGACATAACGTAATTTAATCCGGTGGCCATGGCTAATGGGCGGCTGATGGGCCATGATAGCTTTTTGTAAAATTTGATTTAACCGCGGCGTCGGTAATTTTTTCATTGCCGAGTGATAGGCTAATTGGATGTCTTTAAATAAATTTCCCACACCCGTGCCATGTAATGCTGAGATAAAAATAATTTTGGCAAAATCAATAAATGCAAGACGTCTGTCTAATCCGCGTTTCATGTCATTGCGTTGCGATGTTGTTAATCCATCCCATTTATTAACTGCTATCACTAATGCTCTGCCCAGCTCTAAAATAAATCCTAATAAATGCAAATCTTGTTCTGTGACGCCAGCAGTAGCATCTAATAAAAAAATTACAACATTTGCTTCTTCGATAGACTGCAATGTTTTAACAATAGAAATTTTTTCGACGCTTTCGATGACTTGGCTGCGTCTGCGCAGTCCTGCTGTGTCTATTAAGATATATTTAACACCTGATTTTTCCAAAGGTATATAAATGCTGTCGCGTGTTGTACCAGGCATATCAAACACTATCATGCGGTCTTCGCCTAACATGCGATTGACCAGAGTCGACTTACCTACGTTGGGGCGGCCGACAATCGCTATTTTTATTGCTGGATTTTCTTCTGGGTTTTCTAGGATATTATCCGTGTGTATTTCTGCGGGTGTTTCAACAGGAAAATGCTTAAATATCTGTTCAGTTAAATTATCTAAGCCGCGTTGATGTGCTGCAGAAACAGTCGCAAGCTGATTAATACCTAAAGCATAAAAATCGCTTAAGGCAATATCAGGATCTAAACCATCGATTTTATTAATAACAAGCAAAATAGATTTATTTAATTTGCGCAATTGCTGTGCAATAGTTTTATCAATTGCTGTTAATCCGTTTCGAGCATCCACGACAAATAAGACCAGATTTGATTCACGAATAGCTTCTTCTGCTTGTTGGATCGTCAGGCCTTCAATGCCAATTTCTTCGCCGCCGATACCGCCAGTATCAATAACCACATAAGGCCTATCGCCTAAACGGCCAGAACCATATTGACGATCGCGGGTAACGCCTGGCATATCTGCAACCATTGCGTCACGGCTTTGGGTTAAACAATTAAATAGCGTCGACTTGCCTACGTTAGGACGGCCGACAATGGCAATCACTGGAATCATGTTAATTTTAACTGCTGCAAAAATCGCTTAAAATCATCAGCAAGTTCGTCATGCTGTAATGCATATCTTACCATGGCTTCAAGATAGCCCAATTTACTGCCGCAATCATAGCGCGTTCCCGTAAACGGCAATGCACTGGCCGTTTCCGTTTGTAACAAACGCGCAATGCCATCGGTGAGCTGAATTTCTCCGCCGCTGCCTGCAGCGGTTTCTTCAAGATAACGAAAAATACCAGGTGTTAATAAATAACGGCCCACAACGCCTAAATTAGAAGGCGCGTTTTTAGGCGAGGGTTTTTCAACGATTTGGGTAATTTTATTGTTATCTGTTACAGCGACAATGCCATAAAGGCTGGTATCGCTGTGGGGAATTTCTTGAACAGCAATAATACTGTGTTGCTTTTTTTCATAGACGGCAACCATTTGTGCTAAACAACCTGGTTTTGCATCGATGAGATCATCTGCCAATAATACAGCAAAAGGCTCTTCGCCAATTAAAGGCTTAGCGCATAACACGGCATGCCCAAGCCCCAACGCTTCAGATTGGCGAACGTAAGCACAACTGACGCCTTTGGGTAATATGCCACGAACAATGGCTAATAATTCTTGCTTGCCGTTTTGGGATAATTTTGCTTCAAGTTCATAATTTTTATCGAAATGATCTTCGATAGCGCGTTTAATACTGCTGGTGACAAAAACCAATTCTGTAATGCCCGCTGCAATGGCTTCTTCGACAGCATATTGAATCAATGGCTTGTCGACGATAGGCAACATTTCTTTTGGCGTTGCTTTGGTTGCTGGCAAAAAGCGTGTGCCTAGCCCTGCAACAGGAAAAACAGCCTTAGTAATTTTTGACATGCTTTCTTTACTCGCTCTTTAACTCGCCCTGATGAATATTTTTACCACGTCCAATAGCATAATAATTTAAGCCCATTTTTTCTAAATAATCTGGATCGTACAGATTACGGCCATCAAAAATAACCGGATGGTGCAAGGTTTGTTTGATTTTTGTAAAATCTGGGCTGGCAAAATGACGCCACTCTGTCACAACCACAAGAGCATCTGCGCCATCCAATGTCTGATCGGGTGATTCGCATAACGCCAAGTTATCGCGTTGGCCATAGATGCGTCTTGCTTCTTCCATGGCGGCGGGATCGTATGCCCGCACTTTTGCACCAGCTTCCCATAATAATTCCATGAGAACACGGCTAGATGCTTCACGCATATCGTCTGTATTGGGTTTAAACGCCAAGCCCCATAACGCAAAAACTTTGCCTGTTAATTTATTTTTAAAATAATGTTTAATTTTGCTAAATAACACCGATTTTTGTCGTTGATTAACAGCATCTACTGCGCAGATCAATTGGGGTTCATAATGAACATATTTAGCCATCATTTCTAGCGCACGAATATCTTTTGGAAAACAAGAACCGCCATAGCCGCACCCTGGCTGAATAAAATGATACCCAATGCGGGGATCTGATCCAATGCCAATACGAATTTTTTCAATATCAGCGCCCAAACGCTCAGCCAAATGGCTAAGTTCGTTCATAAAGCTTATTTTGGTTGCAAGCATCGCATTTGCGGCATATTTGGTCAATTCAGCCGAACAAATATCCATGCTGATAACACGGTTATGATTGCGATCAAATGGCGCGTATAAATGCCTGAGATGCGCTTCTGCAACGTCGTTTTCTGTGCCAATAATAATTCTATCAGAATTCATAAAATCTTGAATCGCAGCGCCTTCACGCAAAAATTCTGGGTTAGACGCGATATCAAAAGCAATAGCAGCATTGCGCTTGGTTAATTCTTGCTGAATCGTCTGGCGGACTTTTTCGGCTGTTCCAACGGGAACAGTGGATTTAGTGATAACTATTCGATAGGCATCTAAGTGCTGGCCGATATTTTTCGCTACGGCTAAGACATATTGTAAATCTGCTGAGCCATCTTCGTCTTGTGGAGTACCCACGGCAATAAACTGGTAGATACCATGGTGGGCCGCTTCGTTAACGTCTGTGGTAAAACGCAGGTGGCCTGATAAGCGATTTTTATCTAAGATTTCTGGCAAATCTGGCTCATGGATGGGGCACACCCCTTGCTGTAAGCGCTTTATACGCTCTTTATCAATATCCATGCACAAGACATGGTTGCCGTATTCGGCAAAGCAAGCGGCTGTTACTAGTCCCACATAGCCGGCACCATAAATGGTAATTTTCATCGAAATGCATCCTAAGCTGATTTTTTGCTGGACTGCATGTTACCATAAATATCAATCGAATTTTATAGGGTTTTTATCTTGGGAGATTATATGACAAATTATTTCACTATGCCCGGATATTCTGAAATTGCATTAACTATACTGCGCGCAGCAATTTATGTGGTTACAGGTTATATTATCGCCCGCCTGACGAGTAGTGCTGTACTGCGGTTTTTTAAAAAACGGCGCTGGTTAAAATACGATTTATTATTACATAAAATTATTTTTTATATTATTTTTATTTTGTTTTTTATTTCAGCGCTCCGCGAATTAGGGTTTGATCTTAAAATATTATTGGGCGCGACAGGTCTTTTAACGATTGCGATAGGCCTTGCATCACAAACCGCTGCATCAAATTTTATCAGCGGTTTATTTTTATTAGGTGAACCGTTTTTTCGTATCGGAGATACGATTTCAGTCAACGATATCACAGGCGAAATATTAGCGATTGATATTTTTTCTGTTAAGCTTAAGCAAGCTGATAATACGCTAGCGCGAATTCCCAATGAAATGCTGCTTAAAACGCAAGTGATTAATCTTACGCATTTTTCAACTGATTTATTGAAAGACAAGGACAATGCCAATGCAAAAAGCAACGACAATTTATCGTAAAGACTATACACCGCCGACATATATTATTCACAGTATTGATTTGCATTTTACATTGGGTGAAGACGTCACTGAAGTGCGATCAAAATTGCATATAACACGCCAAACTGATTTGGCTGGCGTCACAAAAGACACGCCATTGATATTACATGGCCATGATTTAAAATTAATATTATTATATTTAAACGGCGAATCCATTGAAAAACCTAAATATACTGTCGACGATGAGCAGTTGATCATTAATCAAGTCCCAGAAGATTTTATTTTAGAAAGTGTTGTTCAGATTAAACCGCAATTAAATACGAGCTTAGAGGGCTTATACAAAGTCAAAAATTTATTTTGCACACAGTGTGAAGCGCAAGGATTTCGCAAAATAACGTATTATCTCGATCGCCCCGATGTGATGGCAACATTTACGACCATGATTGTCGCAGACAAAACTCGCTATCCCGTATTATTATCCAATGGCAATTTAATTGATCACGGCGATTTGGAAAATAATCAGCATTTTGTCAAATGGCAAGACCCGTTTAAAAAACCCTGTTATTTATTTGCTTTAGTCGCAGGTGATTTAGCTTGCGTCGAAGATCAATTTATTACTCTATCAAATCGACGCGTTGCTATTAAATTATACGTTGATAAAGGCGATGAAGATAAAACCGCGTTTGCATTACAATCTGTCAAAAAAGCGATGAAATGGGACGAGGAAAATTACGGCCGAGAATATGACTTAGATATATTCATGATAGTCTCGACGCATGATTTTAATATGGGCGCCATGGAAAATAAGGGCTTAAATATTTTTAATTCTAAATATATTTTAGCCAAACCCGAAACCGCAACTGACGCTGATTATGTTGCTATTGAGCGCGTGATTGGCCATGAATATTTTCATAACTGGACAGGCAATCGCATTACGTGCCGCGATTGGTTTCAATTAAGCCTCAAAGAAAGTCTAACCGTTTTTCGTGATGCAAGTTTTAGCGCTGACATGACCTCGCCGGCTGTGGTCAGAATTAACGACGTGAATACTCTGCGTAGCGTTCAATTTCCACAAGATGCAGGACCGATGGCGCATCCTGTCCGGCCTGAGTCTTATATGGAAATCAATAATTTTTATACCGTGACTATTTATGAAAAAGGTGCTGAAGTTATTCGCATGTTGCATACGCTGTTAGGTAAAGCGGGTTTTCGAAAAGGCATGGATTTATATTTTGAGCGACATGATGGCCAAGCTGTGACGATAGATGATTTTGTGCAAGCACATGCTGATGCTAATCATATAGACTTAACACAATTTATGAACTGGTATTCGCAAGCAGGTACACCAGAATTAAATATTATTGCTGAATATGATGCCCAAAAAAAACAATTAGTATTAAAAATCCAACAAAGCTGCCCGCCCACACCGGGTCAACCAGAAAAATTACCGTTTCATTTGCCATTGGCTATTGGCTTATTAAACAGCAAAGGCAAAGAACAGTTAAATAAATTATTAGAGATTAAACAGCCTGAAGAAAATATAATATTAAATAATATCTCTGAAAAACCTATTTTATCGTTATTAAGAGATTTTTCTGCACCCGTCAAAATAAAATATAATTATAGCGATGAAGAATTGGCTTTTTTATTACAACACGACACAGATCCTGTCTCTCGTTGGGATGCAGGCCAGCAATTAAGCGTGCGCGTGATTCAACGCTTGATGCAACAACCAGAAAATCATCGCCAACTTGATGATTTATTCATTAACGCCTGGCAAAGTATTATAGACAATACATTATTAGACCCCGCGTTTGCGGCTGAATTATTGTCACTGCCAAGCGAAGCGTATTTAATTGAATTATTCGCGCCATTAAATCTCGATAATTTATTCAATGCCAGACATTGGTTAAGACAACAACTTGCTGAAAAATTACAGTCTCATTTTTTATCACGCTATCAAGCATTAAGCGAATCGACCAAACATTACGAATATTCTGCCAAGGCTATTGCTGAACGCGCATTAAAAAACCGTTGTTTACATTATCTTGCGGTTGTCGATCAAGAAGCACAGCAGCATATTATTTTAGCGCAATTAAAATCTGCAAATAACATGACAGACGAAATTGCGGCACTCGCGTGTATCAGCCACAGTCAAAGCAGCGCGCGTGATGCGTCGTTAGAAAGTTTTTATCAAAAATGGCAAAAGGAAATTTTAGTCGTTGATAAATGGCTGAGCATACAGGCACGCAGTGACTACCCTGGCGCGCTACAACGGGTTAAAAAATTGATGGGGCACCCTGCTTTTGACATCAAAAATCCCAACAAAGTGAGATCGCTTATCGGCGCATTTTGTCAAAATTTGCCGCAATTTCATGCCCTCGACGGCAGTGGCTATCAATTTCTGACAGATCAAGTTATTGCGTTAAATATCATTAATCCCATGATTGCTGCGCGCTTAACCGAGCCTTTTACACGCTGGCAAAAATATGATGAAACAAGACAAAAATTAATAAAAGCAGAATTAGAAAAAATTAAGCAGATACCTAATTTAACGAAAGATATTTATGAAGTCGTGGTGAAGAGTTTGTAAAATATATTCAAATAATCTTAAAATCAAATTTGAGAAATAAATAAGGAGCATTTATGAACAAGGAATTAACTCCCTCTCCCACCCATTGTTTTACAGAACTGAGGGATTTTTTATTTAAAAATCGCACCAACTATCAAGAAGCATATAATAATTTTCAGTGGCCAGAGTTGCCGTATTTTAATTGGGCACTAGATTATTTTGACCCAATGGCTGAAACTAATCACGATAAAACTGCGCTTTGGATTGTTGGTGAAAACCACGAAGAAAAGTACACATTTGGCGATATGTCTCAACGCTCTAATCAGGTTGCAAATTTTTTGACGGCGCAGGGCGTAAAACCATTTGATCGCATCATGCTAATGTTGCCCAACCACGTCGCACTGTGGGAATGCATGCTTGCAGCCATTAAAATGAGAGCTATTGTTGTCCCCTCTTCTACGGCACTTTCTGAAGAAGATATTGCTTATCGTTTGAAACAAGCAGACATTAAATACGTCATCACTCTAAGCAGTGAAACAACAAAGCTTGATAAGCTACGGAAAACTAAAACTATTCTGTTTGGAGGCATTGTCATTGGAGACGCATCGCCAGGCTGGACACCGTACGACCTCTCAAAAAAGTCTTCCGAAGAATTTAGCCCTACCTGTCAAACAAAAAAAGACGACCCGCTGTTATATTATTTTACTTCCGGGACCACATCAAATCCAAAATTAGTTATTCATACCCATCAGAGTTACTCCATTGGTCATCTTTCCACTGTGTATTGGCTTGGTTTACAACCTGATAGCGTACACCAAACTGTAGCAACACCTGGCTGGGCAAAATGGGCATGGGCGTTTTTTACGACTTGGGGTGCTAGCGCTTGTGCTTTTGTTTATGCTTATCAACGTTTTGATCCCGAGCAATTTTTAAACATACTTATGCAGTATCCCATTACTAGCCTTTGTGCCCCACCGACTGTTTGGCGAGCATTAAGAAACTTTGATCTTAAAAATTATAAGCCAACCCATTTAAAAGAAATCACAAGTGCAGGTGAACCACTTAATCCAGAAATCATTGTTACTGTTAAAGAAGCGTGGGGGGAAACGATACGCGAAGGCTATGGACAAACTGAAACGACAGCAATCGTTGGTTTTTCTCCCGGTCAACCTATTATCCCTGGCGCAATGGGTTATGTATTGCCAGGATATAAAGTGACATTGCTAAATGAACAAGGTCAAGAAGCGAATGAAGGTGAATTAGTTATTAATATGCAACCGCCACCTCTCGGTGTTATGCCTGGATATCAAGATAAAACCAAAACCCAAGAAGTCATGTGTAATAATTTTTATCACACTGGCGATGTCTTATCTCGCCATGCTGAAAATCCACAAACTTTCTTCTTTGTGGGAAGAAAAGACGATGTGTTTAAATCCTCAGGATATCGAATAAGTCCATTTGAATTGGAATCTCAAATCCTCAGACATCCAGCAATTATAGAAGCTGCCGTAGTACCAACGCCTCATGCTGTAAAAGGCGCGGTACCCAAAGCGTTTGTTGTATTAAAAAAAGGATTTAAACCAAACGCTGCGCTAGCAAAAGAAATATTTGATTTTTTGAGAGGTAAAATTGCTGAATCACATCGCGTACAACATATCCAATTCTACAGTGAACTACTCAAAACAACGTCCGGGAAAATATTACGAAAGGATTTGAAAAAACTTGAAGAATCTAAAAACCCATTATTACCACC
>Ga0364886_10234_pt1 | contig 32564 bp, 31 predicted proteins | sample ExccelJu500001D3_4_FD_206926 | JGI IMG/M metagenome (GOLD analysis project Ga0364886, IMG submission 206926) | Enriched cells from Trout Bog Lake Hypolimnion, Wisconsin, USA - BchlTB.July23.5000.01.D3 | ecosystem: Environmental > Aquatic > Freshwater > Lake > Hypolimnion/Profundal zone | place... | reverse complement strand
TTTCCACGTATTGCCTGGACAAATGTTGGAGATAGTGGGTAAAAACGGCTGTGGCAAAACCACGTTGCTGCGCACTATAGCTGGGCTGTTGCCTCCGCACAGCGGCACAATTAAACTCAACACGCAGACGCTGTGTTATGTTGGCCATCAGGCCGGGTTGCATCCAGATTTAAGTGTGCAACAAAATTTAGCATTTTTAAGTACCTTATTGGGCAGCACCGCTTGCGCTGAGCACGCGCTAGAATATTTCGCAATGGCGCATAAACGTGATGCCAAATGTGGTGAGCTATCCGCCGGGCAATTGCAACGCGTAAATTTGGCGCGCTTGTGTTTAGCTAAAGCGCAATTATGGATTTTGGACGAACCTTTAGCACATCTCGATGCAGCAACGCATGAATTGTTGCGTGCATTATGCGTGCAACACTTAGCGCAAGGTGGTGCAATTATAACAGCCACGCATAATCGCTTTCAGGTTTGCACTCAGCAACAAGTGTTTAATTTAGAAGAATATTAGATGCATATTTTCTGGCCAACAATGCGGCGTGAATTCGCCATACACATGGCACGCAAAACCGAATGGTTGGCGGTATTGTTGTTTTATGTGATTGTAGCTAGTTTATTTCCCATCGCACTGGGCAGTTGGCCACACGCTAGTATTTGGTTGGCGCCTATTATTCTCTGGGTGTCGGTGTTGATTAGCTCGGTATTAGCGCAAGAAACTTTATTACGTACAGATTTTAAACTTGGCGTGTACGATCAGGTTTTACTCAGTAAACATGCGTTAAGTTTAATAATGTTAGCCAAAATCTGCGTGCATTGGTTGTTATATGCTGGGCCTATCATTATAGTAACTCCATTACTGGCGCTCAGCTTTGCCTTGCCGCCGCTGAGTATACTGGTGATCACGCTAAGTTTAATTTTGGGCAGCATGTGTTTAAGTTTATTGGCCGCATTAGGCGCAGCCATCACCGTACGTTTGGCGCGCGGAGGGGTGTTGTTGGCGATGTTAATTTTGCCGTTATATATCCCGGTATTGGTTTTAGGTTGTGATATTGGTGTATTGAGTGTGCAAGGTGTGGTTAGTAGCGGCCATTTTGCGTTGTTAATGGCGGTGTTGCTAAGCGCGTTGTTAAGTGTTCCATGGGCAGTTGCCGCGACAATTAAGGTAAGTATGGAATGATCAAAATAGAAAATTTTTATATGCATGCTAAAACATTAGCTGCATATTGTGGATTAGGGGCAGCGGTATTTTTATGTTACGGGCTGCTGGCCGGTTTATTTATTGCGCCTATTGATTATCAACAAAAAGAAGCAGTGCGCATTATGTACATTCATGTGCCGTGTGCGATCTTGTCGCTCACTGTTTATACCATTATCGGGGTAATGTCGTTAATCTACTTGATATGGAAAATAAAAATTGTAGACATCGTGGCGCAGGTGAGCGCCTCGTTTGGTGCGGCGATAACCATCATCGCCTTAATCACCGGTGCATTATGGGGCAAGCCTATGTGGGGTGCCTGGTGGGTATGGGATGCACGTTTAACCTCGGAATTAATTTTATTATTTTTATATTTTGGGTATATGGCTTTAAGATCGGCAATTAACGATGCACGGTTAGCTGCTAGTGTGGCAGCTATCATCGCTGTGGTGGGTTTAATTGATATTCCGATCATACATTTTTCTGTAGATTGGTGGCATACTTTACATCAAGGTGCGAGTCTGACCAGATTTGCTAAACCAAGTATTGATATGGCAATGTTATTCCCATTATGTAGTGTAATCTTAGGTATGTACTTGTTATATGCTGCGGTAGTATGTATACGTGCGCATGGCGAAATCGCTTGGCGCGAACGTAATACCAAATGGGTTAGAGATCTTTTAGAGGAGCAAGCAAATGCTTAAACAGTTGGTAACCTATTGGTATATGGGTGGTTATGGCATATATGTGTGGCCATGCTATGTTGCGTTGTTAGCCATTGTTAGTTGGTTACTTGTAGATGCGGTGAAAAAAAACATGCTAATCCATAACAAGATTAAGCAAGATTTATGGTATAGATCGAATAGTGATAAGCAAACGTAGACGCAGAGCGTATTATATACTATTGTTATTATTCGGAGTTAGTGCAGTTGTAGGGTTAATTTTATATGCTTTACGCCAAAATATAAATTTGTTTTACACACCTACACAATTACATGCGCAGGCAAACGTAGCGCATACTAGGATCCGTTTAGGGGGCATGGTGCAAGAAGGAAGTTTGCAATATGCAGACGCTTTAAGTGTGCAATTTATTGTGACGGATTTACAACATACTGTGCCGGTTACATATGCAGGGATTTTACCGGATTTATTTCGCGAGGGTCAGGGCATAGTTGCCTTGGGGCATTTGAATACGCAACAGATCTTTGTGGCTGAACAAATTTTAGCCAAACACGACGAGAAATATACGGCGCCGCAATGATGTTACCAGAGTTAGGGTTGTTTTGTGTAATTGTGGCGTTGGCGTTATCTGTAATGCAGGTGGTTCTATCCTGCACAAAATTAGCAACTTTACCTATCATGCGGCCGATCACCATGGGCCAAACTTTTTTTGTGGTGATTGCTACCATGTTCTTGTGGTATGCATTTGTAAGCGATGATTTCTCGGTACAATATGTAGCGCAAAATTCTAATTCTAATTTACCTCTACATTACAAATTTAGCGCTTTGTGGGGCGGGCATGAAGGATCATTGTTGTTATGGATTTTGATCTTAAATATCTGGGGCATGTTGGTAGCATTACGAGCACACGCGTGGCCGCATAAATTTGCCAATAGTGTATTGTTAGTGTTTGCAACCGTGAACAGCGGTTTTCTTGGCATGTTATTATATAGTGCTAATCCATTTGCGCGTTTATTATCCAATGTGCCATTAGATGGTATGGATTTAAATCCGTTATTGCAAGATTTTGGCATGATGATCCATCCGCCTATATTGTATGCCGGTTATGTTGGCAGTACGGTGGCATTTGCCTTGGCGATCGCCGCCTTATTAACGCGCAATATAGATCAAACTTGGGCGCGCCTAGTACAACCATGGGTGCAAGCGTCATGGTTATTTTTAACCTTGGGGATCGCCTTAGGCAGCTGGTGGGCGTATTACGAATTAGGTTGGGGCGGTTGGTGGTTTTGGGATCCAGTAGAAAACGCTTCTTTTATGCCCTGGTTAACAGCTACAGCATTATTGCATTGTTTAACCGTGGCCAAGAAAACCGGGCGCTTTTTGGCTTTGGCGGTATTTTTGGCTATTGTTACGTTTGCTTTAAGTTTGTTAGGCACATTTTTAGTGCGTTCGGGGATTATAGTGTCGGTGCATGCTTTTGCCGCCGATCCGCAACGTGGTGTGGTAATTTTACAATTCTTTGCATTACTGCTTGGTGCTACCATAATTTTATATACAGTGCGTATGCCGCAAATAATTGTCGTGCATAATACGCCACTGCAACATAATGAAAAACTAATTTTTGCCAATAATATTTTACTGTTGGTTGCAGCTGGCGCCGTGTTGTTAGGTACTTTATATCCCATAGTGTACGATGCATGTACTGGTACCAAAATTGCTGTAGGCTATCCGTATTTTAACGCGGTATTCATTCCGTTAATGCTGATTTTGTTCGCGATCATGCTACCTGGATTGCTAGGTAAACGCAAAAGCATTTTGGCGTTGCTATCTTGCCTGTTTTTGTCAGGGTTTTTATTGTATCTTTGGTTTGGGCGTGTGCAAGTGTACGCATGCATTGGCGTATGCTTAAGTTGTATGATCATTGCTACTTGTTTCAATAGCAAACATCTGAGTATGGTATTGGGGCATTTAGGTTTAGCAATTAGTATGCTGGGGATCAGTATTACGCCCAATTATGAAATTGAACGTGATGTGCGTTTGCAAGTGGGTGATGAATTGCAGATCGCAGACTACACGGTCAAGTTTGCCGATGTGCAGCCAGTCACTGGTGCGAATTACGTTGGTTGGCGCGCCGATTTTGCTGTGCACAAGGCACAGAAATTGTTAACAACTTTACATCCAGAAAAACTTGTATATCTTGCGAGAGAAACTAGTATTAGTGAAACCGCGATTATGCCTGGTTTATGGCAAGATATATATATTGCATTAGGTCAAAAACTAGATCACAACGTGTGGGCAACGCGTATTTATTACAAACCATTTGTGCGTTGGATATGGTTGGGGGCAATAATTATGGCGTGTGGTGCTGCAGTTGGCATGTTGCAACGTAAATTTGCATTACGTACCTTTGACCTAGTTGAAACCAAACAAATGTAGCGTTAGAGTGAGCGAAGATTGACTACAAGACTGAGTTAGGTGATTTCTTATGATGGAAGCGCGTTTAATTGTTATGGCTCTAGTGTGTTTATGTATTGCACAAGTAGCATTTGCGGTAGAACCACCATCCCAATTTAAATCAATAAAAGATCAATTACGTTTCGAAAAACTGATTAAAGAAACGCGCTGTGTAGTGTGTCAAAACCAATCACTATTCGAATCCAGTTCTGCTCTTGCCAGCGATATGCGTATGCAAATCTCTACCATGATTAATGCTGGGATCTCTAACCATCAAATACGCAATTATTTACGTAATCGTTATGGTGATGCAATTTTGTTTTTACCGCCATGGCGTGTTGGGACTTTGGCATTATGGCTAGGCCCGATTTTTATGTTGTTAATCGCCGCATTTAGTTTCAAGCGGCTAGTAATGCGCACTAAAGATCTGGCGGTAGCATAAGTGCTTTTGTTCTGGGGTGCCACATTGCTAATCTTGCTGTGTGCAACGGCCTTTATTATTCCAGCTTTATGGGGTATATGCGCTGCGTCTAAATTTGCCACGCGTACACGCTGTGTGTATACCGGTTTGTTGGTGTTTTGCCTGGGAATTTTCAGTTATTTTTTGTATCAGCAACTTGGATCTTTGCAGCAAGTGGCTGCATATCAACAAGTGCAGCAGAGCATGCCAACGCAAAGCTATCAAGCTATGCGCCCGTTGTATACCAAATTGCAGCGCGAATTGGTGAAAGAGCAGCTTGATCTGCCCGTAGAGCTAGAGAATGTAGAATTGATTTTGAATTTTGCGCAGATTCATTCGCAGGCGCAAGCTGGGGTGTTGCAACCAGAAATTCAAAGCTTATTGCAAGCAGTGTTAAAAGTAGTGCCGCAACAAGTGACCGCGTTGAATTTGTTGGCGATTCATGCCTACAAGACTGCAGATTATGCGCAGGCGATTGCATTGTGGCAGGATATTTTGCGACAGTTGTCGCCGGAAGTGCGTAATACTGAAATCGCGCATATTTTGCGCACAAAAATTGCTGCCACACAGCGCAAGAGCGGTGTGGTTGGCGATCATGCTAAATCTACGCAATCAAGTAAGAACATTAAGTAACAAGGTATACTCGTCGCGTTCGCTGCCATGCAGCGCACTCCAAATGGGCTGAGAGTATAGGGCATGTTGACATTTCTATCATTCATTCCATAGCGTGGGGAGCTGAATTTTGTATAACTTGTCTTTATTGTGAACAAAATGCAGTTTGGCACTTCAAAAACTTAATTTTTTTGCTATTATAACTTAGTGATTTTATAAACATTGGAGTCAACATTTATGGCAGCTAAGAAAAAAAGCGCAAAAAGGGCTAAATCCACTACTAAAAAACGTACTACAAAACGTAAAGTAGCGAAACGCAGCACAGCTAAAAAGGGTGCGCGTAAGAAAAAAGCTGCAGCAGCAGCAGTAACCGTTGCAGGACCTTTATCTCGCGTGTCTCGTGTGTACACTAAGGGCGTACTGTTAACTACGTTGTCCGAACGTACTGGTTTGTCACGTAAGGAAGTTAGTGCAGTATTAGCAGAACTGACAGTAGTGGTAGAAGGTCACATTAAGCGTGGCGGTCCCGGTAAATTTACTTTGCCTGGTATCTTGAAGATGACAGTTAAGAATGTACCAGCCAAAAAAGCTCGCAAAGGTATTAATCCTTTCACTGGCGAACCAGCTGTGTTCAAAGCTAAACCAGCATCACGTAAAGTACGTGTTACCCCGCTAAAAGCATTGAAAGAAATGGTAGTGTAACAAAGCGCCCCTGCACTGGGAGGGGCTTTGTTTTGTGTTGATCATGGATTTAGCCTATGCTATTTATTAACAGTATCTTGTTAAGGTATAGATATGTCTATCAATTCAAATCTGTCCAATGACGGTATATTATTGACTATAACCGTACAAGGTCGATTTGACTTTAGTGCACTGCAGAATTTTCGTAATGCATATGAAAATATTATGCCTAAGCCTGCCAAGTACATAGTAGATCTTAAAGATGCCGAGTATTTAGATAGTTCAGCGCTGGGTATGTTGCTAGCCTTGCGTGATTATTCTGGCGGTGAAAAGGCAAACATCAGTCTTATAAACTGTAACCCCGATGTTAAAAAAATATTAGTGATCACCAAGCTAGACGAGCTATTCACTGTTTCTTAATTACCGTTACATCGCGGAATTTCTAATTGGCATAGTTTTTGCAGTATATATGTTGAGGAATGTACTTTTGCATTCTAAACACAAGGATGACCAATGACTACAATAACAAATGGTTGGACGATGTATACTGAAGCAGACACCAAGGCTGCGCATGAATTGGTGAGAAACCACGCTGGTTTAGTAAAACGTATCGCGCATCATTTAAAGGGTCGTTTGCCGCCAAGTGTGCAAATCGAAGATTTGATCCAAGCCGGCATGATTGGTCTATTGGAAGCATCCAAAAATTACGACGATAGCAAAGGTGCGAGCTTCGAGACCTATTCTGGGATCCGCATTCGTGGTTCCATGTTAGATGAAATTCGCAAGGGCGATTGGGCGCCTAGATCTGTGCATCGTAATACCCGTAAAATCACGCAAGCAATGCGTAAAATCGAAAATTCCGCTGGCCGCGATGCTAGAGATCACGAGGTCGCAAGTGAATTGGAGATCACACTAGAGGAATATCACAAAATGCTGCAAGATTCAGTGGGCACGAGGATCTTCGGGTTTGATGATCTGGGTGTAGGTGAAGATTTAGTGCCAGAAGGCATTGTTGGTTATTTTCCCAGTCCATTTGATGGGCTACAAAAGTCTGATTTTCGTAAAGTCTTGGCCAAGGGGATCGCGAGTCTGCCGGAGCGCGAGCGTTTGGTCCTGGCATTGTACTATGACGAGGAATTAAACTTGAGAGAAGTAGGTGAAGTGCTAGGTGTCAGCGAATCGCGCGTTAGTCAAATTCACAGTCAGGCAATGTTGCGCCTACAAGCACGTATGAAGGAATGGGATGTAGAGTAGGGGGCAAAATGCGGGATGATTCGGTAGATGCCGTGGCGGCGGTGGTTATAATTGCAGTGATCGTAGTTGGTGTCTGCTACTGGTTGTCGAATCTGTAAAGCTTACCGCAACAGAGGCGGCGCAGTTTAGTCGCTTCACTTCATATGTATGCCCTAGTTGGATGTGGTGTAAGTGGGCAGAACACTGACAAAAATAAATATTCAATTTACCTTGCTAACCTCATAAAATAATCCATATTTATAAAACCGCTAAGAAAAATTATTCAGGGGATTTACATGGGTAGCTCGTTAAACAATGATAATTCCGTCCAACAAATCGTCGAGAAACAACGCCTTATAATTGAAGCCCACAATCAAGATTTAGTGAATTTACGCCAAAAATTGTCTGAATATGAAAATGCGATCACAGAAAAAGACTTTTACTTGGCAAAATTAGAAATGGATCTAGAGCATGCCATAGGTCAATGTCAAAAAATCGCCGCAGCAAAGGGCCTAGCCCAGGTAAATGATAATGCTGTGTAAATTATGGACAATAAGTAACCCTACACCAACGGCCAGCAGGCACCACATTAGTGGCTGCAAGCGTTTCTTGGCTGGACTGATGATGTCGTCCCGCTTATCCAATTGCCACCACAGCAGCGTAGAGGCAGAGCCGTAGACCAGCATAGAGGCGCTGGCCATCAGGTTGCTCCAGGCGCTAAAAAACGCGATGGTGGTCAATATGCAACTGGCGATCAGTGTGGTGCGCCAGCGTTTAAACGCCGATAGTATGACCAGCATGATGAGTAACAAACAAATTCCCTCGACAATAACCGTATTCTGTAAATCTTGTATCTTCATGCGTGCTTGCTCAATTTTGTCTGTTAAAGTCAGGTTTTTTGTCAAATATGCGCGTTAGACTTTTGACAAAAACGCATTTTAGTTATAACTTTAGAGTATTATAATAACTAATTAATAATAACATCAACAATGATACAGGGCTCCAACAACCAATGGGGCTTTTTTTTATGTTACAATTCCATATGTCTACTTGTGTTTATGTAGCGTTACAGTTAGTGTGACATCTGCATTATTTGCTATGCAGGAATTGCATTCGTGGTATAAACAAGTTAATATGCAAACTTCAAATTTCAAGGGCAACAATGTTTGATATATTTGGCGAAGAAACATTAACCATAATTAAGGATTGGATCGTTTTAAATCCTGGTTGGGCTGGGGCATTCGTTTTTTTAAGCTGTATGTGTGAATCACTAGCAGTGATTGGCTTATTTGTGCCAGGCTTGGCGTTTATGGCCATAATTGGGCTTCTAATCAACGCCGGGATCCTCGATGTTGTACCCACGTTGACTTACGCGATCTTAGGTGCTGTGGTTGGTGATGGGATTAGCTATTACCTAGGATGGCGTTTCAAAGAGCACTTAGCGTTCTATTGGCCATTTAGCCGTTTTCCAAAGTGGCTAGAACGCGGCAAACAATTTTTCATCGACCATGGTAGCAAAAGCATAGTAATTGGGCGCTTTGTAGGTCCAGTGCGGCCGTTTATTCCAGTAGTGGCTGGGATGATGTACATGAGCCCGCGTATGTTTTTGTTTGCCAATATCCTCTCGGCCATAATCTGGGCCCCGATCTATATGTTGCCAGGTTTCTTGCTTGGCGAAATCTGGTTTTGGTAAATAACTAAATACACAATAAATAAGGTTATTTGGTGTAAATAATCTTGCGTTGTCAATGACTAGAGGCAGCACAGTTAGTTGCGTAGCGTTCTGACGGCCATGGATGGCCGTCTCGAGCGTGCATGGATGCCGAACCCACAAATGCGCCGCTAGCATTTGTGGGTGAGAGCGAGAAGCGCAGCAACTACACTGTGCTGCCTCTACGTAATGTACACCGACTCTATGTAATGCATGCCGTGCATATGCACGATTGACATTCCCGCCGCTTTATGAGAAAATTTTCAACCTTATAACTGACTTTGGATTAAACCATGCCCCGTAAACAACGCAATTCTAAGCTATTCAAAGCCATGATGCTTAGCTCTATGGCGCTTATGATTATGTGCGCGCATCTATGTCAAACGAACCTATTTTAACCCTAATGCCAGCCGCGCAGGCACACTTTTGCGCGTTATTAGTCAAGGCTATGGAGTCTGAGTCCGACGGCGCTGCGCTGCATTTACGCGTAGAAGTAAGCGAGCCTGGCACTCCACATGCCGATGTTAGTATAACTTTCTGCCCTGCCGGCGAGCAGGAAGCAACGGATCTGGAACTCGAGTACCCACATTTTATTGTATATGTAGAGCAAAAATCTGTAGCAGCGCTACGCGAAGCAGTGATTGATTTCAAACCTAATGAAAACGATCTAACTGGCAGCAACAGCGGACAATTGTCGGTAAAAGCGCCGTATATCAAAGGTGTCACACCAGCGCAGGATGCATCATTACGCGAACGCGTGCAATATATTATCGATAGCGAAATCAATCCTAACCTGGCTGGCCATCGTGGCTTTGTAACTTTGGTAAATATAGTAGATAATAATAAAGTGATTGTGCGTTTTGGTGGCGGTTGTCATGGTTGTGGTATGGCCGATGTGACTTTAAAGTCTGGTATTGAAAAGTCTTTAAAGCAACAATGCCCAGAAATAACTGCAGTCTTAGATGTCACCGATCACGCACTTGGAGAAAATCCGTATTATATAGCTTAAGGCTTAGGTATGTTTGATAACAAAAAAGGGAAGATTCGGTACAACTACGTAAGTGAAATCGATCAATTTTTGCAAGAGCTAGACAATTTACCTGGCGCAAAGTCCAACGCACGCATCGCCGAAGAGCAAAAATACCAGCGCGTATTTGCTTTGCGTGATCATCCACAACTAGCCAAATCTGAAGAGTTGCTGTGGAAAGATTTCTAGAATACTGGCAAGCTGCTTGGCAACAACACAATTTACATACTGTAACAATCGCCCAACTGCAGAAGCATTGGCAGACTATAGCTCGCGTTGCGATTAATAGTGGCAAAATTGCGGCCACAGATGTTGCTGCAGGCTTATATATGATCATTCCCTATTATGCGCAACTGCATCGCCAATATTTTTGTCCATATTTTTTATTAGTAGCAATAGATGCGCAAGGCGAGTTTTGTGTGCAAGCACAATATAGCTTGCCAATTCTACCGCGTATGCATTTAGAGCCCGCACCATTGCAACCAATTACTTTGGGCCAGGCCGAAGATTTTGCGAATTATTTAGCTATTACTCCTCCAGAATGGTTGGATGATCCGCAGCAATTAACGTGGCAGCAACAATTAACTTATGCGCAAGAAATGTTGGATGCAGTCAATCCTAATTGGCGCGCAGAATTAGCCCAAGTTGGTTTTACTATACAAGAACATGGTTTAATAGTGCCGGTGACTGCATTATGTACAGAGTTTCCATCAGACAATTTAGATCAGACCCTATTAGAACATCCTGATAAAATCACGCTGGTTGATACAGATGTACATGTAAATATCGCACACCATATACAACATACTATTCTAAACGCGTGGATCCAAGCTGCAGTCAAGCAAGCCGAACCTCCTAAATATGTGTGGTTAAAACCGCAACAACCGCTGCAATACGCGAGTATTTTTAATTGTTTGTCTGCCAGTCCAGACACTAATGCTAGTGCTGATATGCATCCGCAATTGCTGCAAGAGTACGATATCTATCAGCAAGGGCAACAGGCTTTGCGTAATTGGCAAGAAATCGCAGGTCGCTTGCAAACTAAATATTTTGACAAGGGTGGCATTACGGCTCGCTTAGCACAGCTGCAAAATAATGCCCTAGAAGCCAAAGCACAAACACGTCATATGCACGTGCTGCACTCTATATGGCTGCGGCAAACTGAATTGCTAGCGCAATGGGCGAAGATGTTCGATTTTATTCCAGCATTGCAACGACAACGTTTATATAGATTGTATGCATTTTTTAAGCAGAATTTCCCGCAAGAACAGATCGTTGGTCTGACGCAACCACAGCTGGACGCATTATTTTTGGAAAAATTACGCCGTGCGGAAAACAACGAGCGTATGGTGGGTGATGCATTACATCAGGTAGAAAATGATTCGTATCAGCAAAGTTTGTTGCAAGACAGGTGTACGCAATGGTGCTCCATGCAGGGGGTGGCAGTTACTAGCATGAGTGATATGCAAGCATTTATAGAGCAACAATTGTGGCCGAGCTTGGCTAGAACGGCGCTAGTGTATTGGCAGCAGGATTTTGCGGCCAAATGCGGGTATGCTGATTTTTGCAGTGCAATTCCGCGGCAGATTGATTTGTTGCTAGTGGAGTATGCGCAGTATGTTGATCCAATCCAAGCTGTGCAGGCGTTAGCCTTAAGTAAACGTGCTACAGTGTTTGGCAATTATAACCCGATTTGTAATCCGCGCTATCCTGTACAAATAGATTTTGAATTAGCTAAATATTATGGTTGGGCGGAAAACGATGCGGATTTTGAAGATTTGCAATTTGATGGTGTGTTGGGTTCGGTAGGCAATATGTGGGGCATGGTAGCCAAAGAGCGCGATGCAGATCAGATTATGTCTAATGCTGTGCAAGCTACAAACATACAATATGAATTGCTAGACGTACAAACTAGCAGCGCGAGCTATCATGGCAGTTTAGTAAATCAGGGTGCGGTTAGCGCAGTAGTAGATTGGTTGCACAAACATGCAGTGCATCGCGAAGAAGTGGCGATTTATACATGTTTTGCTGGTCAAGTACAAATCTTGCAGCAAGCTTTAAGCACGACTTTTTATGCATCTGTGCTGGTACGTTGTATACAAGAGCCGTGCTTTAGTAAAAGCGCGTATAGTATTTTTGTACCGGTCTATAGCTCCGCAGATGCGGGGCCATATATTTTTGATCGTGGTACTGAAATGTTTGATCAATTAGTAGCTAATACTACCCAAAAATTGATTGTGGTTGGTGACAAAGGGATCTTTAAGCCGCATTTACATTCTGCGACGGGGAAATTTGCCAAATTGTTTAACATACAGACAAGCGTAGAAATAGCTACCGGCATGGAGATCCATGTTTAGGCCATTATTACTTTCATCCTTGGCCGGAGTGGGCGGTCTAGCAGCGGCATATTATTATGCTGGTTGGAGCGGATTTTTATTAACTGCGATTTTGGCAGTATTAGAAATCTCTCTTTCTATAGAAAATGCTATCGTCAATGCTGTGGTCTTAAAAGACATGTCGCATAAATGGCGCGAGCGATTTTTGACTTGGGGTATTTTGATCGCCGTATTTGGCATGCGTTTATTGTTTCCGGTAAGTTTAGTAGCGGGCATGACTGGTTTGTCTTTTTATGCGGTGCTGGATTTTGCTTTGGAAAATCCAGTCAAATATGAAGAATATTTAAATGCCGCACATGGCACTATCTCTGCGTTTGGTGGTATGTTCTTATTGATGGTGTTTCTAGAATTTATTACCGATAATAAACGTAAAATACATTGGTTGGGCGTATTAGAGCGCAAGGTCGCACAAATTGGCAATCTGGAAGCAATTGAAGTAACCATGGCCTTGTTGATCTTGCTATGTTTACAAAGCTTTGTTGCGCCAGATAAACGTGCTGCTATATTAGTGGCCGGCATTGCAGGCTTAGTAATTTACGCTTTTGTACATAGCTTGGCCAATTATTTAAATCATCGTTTTGGCAATAAATCTGGTGCTAAACTTAAGGGCGCAGGGTTAGTAAGCTTTTTATACTTGGAATTTCTGGATGCGTCGTTTTCTTTCGATGGTGTGATCGGTGCATTTGCGATCACAAAAGATATAGTGTTAATCACACTGGGATTGGGAATAGGTGCGTTTTTTGTGCGTTCGATCACGATTATTTTGGTACGTAAAAAAGCATTGCAGAAATATATTTATTTAGAGCATGGCGCGTATTATGCGTTAGGCATATTAGCGACGTTAATGCTACTAGGTATTTACATTGATATTCCAGAGGTAATGATCGGTTGCGTGGGTATAGTGGTTATTGGCGCAGCATATCTTACATCGATTTTGCGGTTGAGGTAACCTAAGCAGAGCCATTGCAGTTTAATCGGCTCGCTTCTCGCTCTCACCTACAAATGCTAGCAGCGCATTTGTAGGTTCGGCATCCCTGCACGCTCGAGACGGCCATCCATGGCCGCCAGAACGCTCACCGACTAAACTGCACTGACTCTGCTTAGGTTAACCTCAACCATTTAGGGCCTGTTGACATTTCTGCCCGGAGTAGTAGAAATGTCAACAGGCCCTAGTAACCCGCGCAATTCTTTAATTATATTAAAGCGCAATATTTTAATATCATTAGTTTTGGTTAACAATTCGGATTTGAGGTGGTTTATGGTTTGCTGTGCCATAAGCAGATCGTGGTGGTATTTTTGTAGCTGTGCTTTGAGGTGATCTATGGATTCCGGTGATAGATCCGTATCCTGGCTTTGCAGATTCTGCAAACGCCAGCCATTGATGTAGCCCGGGATTTGATCCAGATCCGCGTCACTCCAAGCGCCATGTGCGAGCAGGGCTTTTTTGACTGCCTGGGCGGTAATTAGAGTTTTTTCAGCATAAAGTTGATCGCAGATGCTATCCACTGATTCCTGTAGGGTGTTTAAAAATTCTGAATCCATTCTTATCCCCGCACTTGATTCCATTGTACTTACATTATAGTTAGTTACCAGGTATGTTTCCATGCGTGGCGTGATAGGTCGAAGGGTCAAAAATGCAAAAATATTTGAGTTGGCCTTGTAATTAGGATATATTTTGGCTCAGTCGCGATGTACGCGGTAACCAAAGGGTATACTTATGAGCTTTAGTAGCACAGCATCGGTGGTCAGCAAAGCTGGCGGTTGGGAAGGCGTAAAAATCAAGCAAGGGCTATTAATTCTTGCTCTGATTTTGGGGATCTGGTTTACCCCGGCACCGGCAGGATTGTCCATCCAGGCCTGGCACTTGTTCGCAATCTTCATAACCTCCATTGTGTGTATTGTAGTAAAACCCCTCCCTATGGGCGCAATGGCCATACTGAGTATCGCCGCCTGCGTGTTTACTAACACTCTGACCATAGAACAATCTCTGTCCTCATTTAACTCCAAAACCATCTGGCTGATAGTAATAGCATTCTTGTTGGCGCGCGGCTTTATTAAAACCGGTTTGGGTGCCAGAGTGGCTTATTACTTTGTGTATTTTTTTGGTAAAAGCACTCTAGGTTTGGGTTATGGTTTAATGTTTACCGAGTTCTTATTGTCGCCGTTTGTGCCTAGCAATACAGCGCGCGGGGCGGGGATTATTTATCCTTTGACTACGTCCTTAAGTAAAGAATTCAACAGCGATCCCAAAGATAATACGCAGCGCAAGATGGGTAGCTTTTTGATCACCATCTGCTATCACACCAATTTGATCACCAGTGCTATGTTTATTACGGCATCTTCATGCAATCCGTTGATGGTAATTTTTGCACAAGATTTTGGCGTGAGCATTACTTGGTTATCATGGGCCAAAGCTACTATAGTGCCTGGTTTGATCAGTTTAGCTACATTGCCGCTGATTATATACTTTATTTATCCACCAGAAATGAAGAAGACCCCCGGCGCTAAAGAATTTGCTACAGAGCGTTTAAAAGCCATGGGCAAAGTTTCTAAAAATGAAATTTTCATGTTGTCTACATTTGGATTGTTGTTAGTATTATGGATGTTTGGCGAGATGATCCATGTTGAGGCTACTAGCGCAGCATTTTTAGGTTTAGCCTTGCTATTGGTGGGTGGTGTTTTAAGTTGGGAAGATATTCTAAACGAAAAGAACGCTTGGGATACTTTTATATGGTTAACGACCCTGCTAATGATGACAACCTTTTTAGCAAAATTTGGCATGATTGCCTGGTTTAGCCAACATATGCAAAATATGGTTACTGGCTACTCTTGGCCAGCGGCGTTGGCAATTTTAGTCATTGTGTTCTTCTATTCACATTACTTCTTTGCTAGTTTAACTGCGTTTATTAGTTCGTTATATGTGGCGTTTACAGCGGTAGCTATTGCTAGTGGTACCCCACCGCATTTGGCGACACTACTGTTTGCATTTATAGCCATTCTAAGCGCTTGCACCACGCACTATGGCACTGGGACTGGTCCAGTGTACTTTGGCACCAACTACATCAGCGTATCGCGCTGGTGGTCGATTGGAGCGATTATGGGCCTGACACATATCGTGGTTTGGTGTGGCATCGGGCTGGCGTGGTGGAAGTTTATAGGGATTTGGTAGCGCATACAAAAAATCCCCGTCAAGCGTAAGCCTGGCGGGGATTTTTGATTTCCTTATCTAATGACTAGCCAGCGCGACGTTGAGCTTGTCTGTTCCAAGATGTGGCGTGAGTACGACGGTGTAAACGTACCACATTAGATGGACCGTGACCTTTGATTACGCGCCAACGTGGTTGGGCATGTCTAGCTCTGTAAGCACGTTGTAGTTTCGCAACTTTTCTACGGAATTGATTTACTAGTTTTCTCATGAAAGAATTACGACGTTGTAATTTGTGCATTTCCTTCTTAAGAGTTTTAGTGTGACGTTTGTACTTAACATGATGGCTATGTTTACGTCCAGTAGTACGTTTAGCGTGCGCGCTACGTAGAGGTTTGCGCTTAGCTTTGCTTACATGAGGGTTCTTAAAGCTGGCAAGCTTTAATTCTGTGCAAAGCTTCATCAACGTAGAAATACGGCGACATTTATTAATTTGCACAATTTTGGCTTTTAAGCGTTTAGCAGCAGGGCTGTAAGCCTTAGGGCTGCTTTGCTTAATACCTTGTTTTTGAGCGAATTGCGTCTTTAACAAGCGAATTTTAACATTGATGTTTTGTACAGTTTTGCTACGCAATGCTAAAGCGATTTTTTTAATTTCTCTAGCAATAGCTTTGCAACGCTGTATGTTTTTAGGGTTTGCAGGTTTTTTTGCATCGTGCCAAAATAATTTCTGCAATTTACGGATGTTAGCTGCTAACTGTACAGGCGTATAGCGCTTGTAAGAAGTGGCTGATTTGGATCTAAATGCTGTCATTTTATCTCTCTCCGATATCAAATTAAGATTAAGTACAACTTTAGAGAGTACACGTATGATAAAGTTCCAGTAGATCACAAAAATGTTTCATGTCATCCAGGCCAAGCCGGCTCTGCGGCGCAGTTGCCGGGATCCCCCCACACAACACGTCATCCCGGTCAAGCCGGCTCTGCGGCGCAGTTGCCGGGATCTCTCCACACAACACGTCATCCCGGTCAAGCCGGCTCTGCGGCGCAGTTGCCGGGATCCCCCGTTATAATCTTGCTTTGTTGAACTCCTTGTTATTACCCGTGTCCAAACGGTAGCTCTGGGCGTATTTAAAGGTATAGCGTGCGATGATTGAAGAAGACAATTACAGAATTAAATTGGCGCATTTCCTACTGAATTATCAGCAAGCTGATAAGGCTAAGGAACTTGACGCCAATGTTTTTCATGTAGAGGCTAGCCTGTACAGCGATCAACAAATTATTGCCGAAAGCGATGAAATTTTGCATCGCATAAAACCGTACTCTAAGCCAGCGTTAGCCGGGTTTCAAGCATTTGTGCATCAGCGCATGGAAACCTTGCATGCCGAGCGCGAAGAAAAACACGAGTTATTAGAGCATCATAATGTTTATGACACGGATTTATTAACCTGCTTGCAAGGGTTTATTATTGTAACGTTGGCGCTATTAGTCAAATTGGAGCGCATGCACAAGAAAGGTATTTTGTGCGGTAATGTTAACCCTTATACATTCATGTACAGTAGCAAAAATCGCACATGCGATCCAACCGATCTAGGTGTGTTATTATCAGACAAAAATGTAGTGCGCACGGAAAAACAATCATTCGGTGATTATATATATTTGGTGACCGATCTAGGCACTATATCATATACCAAATATTTAGCACCAGAATTAAAAGAATCAGTGCAAGTATATCATTTGGCGCATCGCCTTAGAGAGTTAGCCTATGAAGCAGAAAAGCGCGGCATTGCATTAACGCAACGTAATGAAATTGCGCAGATAGTACAAAATTTACACCAACATCAAATAAAATACAGCAACCGTGCCGAAATATATAGCGTGGGTTATACCATTAACGAGTTATTTTCGCATACATTATCCAAATTAGCGCACTACGGTTTGCGTATGGGCGAAATGGTTAAAGATCCAGTACCAGAAGAAATTGTGCATGAAGCCGAGCTGTTACTACCAGATTCTTTTGCTAATCCGCAAGATGAGCGCATTATGGGTTTAGTAAATGAAGCGGTGGGATATGTTTACGATTTAATGCAAGAGCATATGGAGCAGCGCGATACATTACAACTTGCTATTGAAAAATTCACCTCGTTATTAAAGCGTACGCATCTTACCAAACCTGGTACTGAAGCAGCCCTGGAGGCAGGCGAACATGAGCATGAAGCAGCAGCCATGCATGTTAAAGAAGTCGCAGAGGAGTCTGCCGAAGCGGAAGAAGACGAGACTGAAGAAGCCGAAGAGGCAGAACGCGAAGGCGAAGAAGACACTGAAGAAGAACGCGAAGAAATTGAAAACGAAAAAGAAGAAGAGCCTGAAGGGGAAGAGGCGGAGAAAGCAGAAGAAGCTGAGGAAGCTGAAGAAGAGGGTGAGGAGACTGAAGAGGAGCCTGAGGAAGCAGAGGGTGAGGAGGAAGCCGAGGGCTTGGAGGAGGCTGAAGAGGAAGCAGAGGAAGAGGGTGAGGAAGAATCTGAAGAGGAGTCAGAAGAAGAGTCCGAAGGTGAAGAAGAGGAGCGGCATGATGAAGAGCACGAGGAACATAGCGAGCATGAAGGGCACGATGAGCATGCTGGGCATGATGAACATACAGGTCATGATGCTGAGCATACCGAACATGAAGGGCACGATGAGCATGCAGCGGACCATGATGATGCAGATCACGATGCTGATGCGCCGGACAACGAAGATCATCCAGCGCCTGGCCACGGCTTCCACCCTTAAATGACAGAAATATCTCGACTACCTTTAATTACGTCATCACGGTCAATCGACTGTCTTTAATTACGTCATTCCGGCCAACTGTGATTACGTCATCCCGGTCAAAATGCTCTGCATTTGGTTGCCGGGACCTCCCGTAATAGCAATGCGGGAGTACCAATGCGTCTTATACCAACTCCGCTAACAGCTCCCTGGCTTCGGCATAATCCGGATCCATCTGCAACGCGCGTTGTGCATATTGTGCAGCTTGCTCATCCTGATCCAACGCCTGATAGCTAATCGCCATGTTGTACAAATTTTCCGCATTAGCGCCAAATTCAGCAGCAGAAAGTGTAAAAAATTCTAATGCCAACTCGTATTCATCCAAAGCGTAATACAAACCACCTACAGCAAATGGTAAATCTTGGGTTTTCTCTAGTTTAAAGAAATAGTCCCACGCTTGTTTGGTACCGATTAATAGCGCTCTGTCTTGCTCTACGGTGTAGTCTTCAACTTCTATGCGATCTAAAATCATCTCATGTAGATCATAGAATATATTTGGATCCCACAACGTGAGATTTAATATGGCCAATAATTGATCTAAATTTTTGAAATTAGGATTAATTTCATCGTCCAGGTAGCACAGGTTTACAATATCTTGCGGGCTAGCGCCAGACATGGCTTGTAGAAATGCGTTTTTGGTATGCAACATGGTATCTTTAGTTGCAGTAATATAACACGCGACCTGAAAATCTACGGAACAGTTTGGCATTAACAACGCTGTACCTTGTTTATTCACAAAATAATGGCGCAACGCATCAAAATTTACCATGAACGATACTGAGCCATGTACATCTATATCTGGCTCTTCTAGATCATTAAAGAAATCAATGCTAGCCTGACCCTTGTCGGCAATTAGCAGTAACACGTGTGCTTGGGTAAATTGCTGGATAGTTTGTACGCATTCTATGCCACTAATTGGGATCATAAATGTGCCATTTTCTAAATTGCGGCTATAGTGCTCCAAGATTTTATTTATGTCTGGATCAGCATAATAATCAGTGCTGACTGGCACGTAATCGTAATTAAATTTAGCTTTAGCAAAATAGTTGGTCCAATCTGCATCGCTGGAAATTTTAATTTGCACTTCATGCAATTTATGATTGTGCACTTGGAAAGCATCATGCGCTAAAGAATCGAACAAGTAATTGCAAATCATAAAGACGGGCTTTTGCAGGCTGCCTGGTTTAATACTAGCCCCAGAATGTTTTAAATTAATTTGCTTGTCGCTCATGGCATTAAAAATTGCAAAATCCAAAGAGCCAGATGCTATCCATGGCTGCAAGGCTGGATGCGCCAACCAATAGGCCATATTTTTTTCAGCAATATCGGTCATAATAAATTTAATTAAGGCAAATGGTAAATTGTAATTGGCCATTTGTTCTTGCAAATGCTTCAATATATAAAAACCTAATTTACCGTGACCAGCGCCAATTTCTATAATATAAAATGGCTCTTCGTGATCGGTGCGTGGATGCTGGCTGTACCAGTCGTTAATTTGCGCTACTATAACGTTAGCGTACGCCAAAGCTAAAGTTTTATTGCTAGAGATTTGCAATGGTACTAATTCATCTTGCCAGGCTTCTGGGCCAATATTGTTATAATAGTCTTGCATTTTGCTCCATAGAGCAGATTTAGAAAGTGCTGTCATGGTGATCCCTGATTTTTTGATAAAATTGCGCATCGATAATGGTTCTGTTGGCTAGATCGTGTTCTAATTCTTGCCGCCAGGCACTATTATGTTGTGTGTTAGTACATTGTAGGGTAAGTAATTCTGCCCCACAACCCGACCCGTACGAAAAAGCCAAACATTGTTGTTGCGGCTCTAAACGCGTTAAAGCATTGGCTACTGCAAACCATAAGCTGGCAGTATAGGCATTGCCAAGTTGTTGGTTCCACCGCATAGTTGGGAAAATTTTATTTCTATATTGCTGCTCTAAATGCTCTGCATCCCAGCCGCAATAATCGGCCAGATGTTTAATTGCTTTGTACACCATTTTGGGGAATGGTACGTGCATGCAAATAGCGTGAAATTGATCTAAATGTTGCCCCAAATCTGCTTGCGGTGCTAATTGCGCAAAACATTTTAAAGCAGCGTTAATATAGGCGGTTAAACTTAAGCGGCCGTTGACTTGTGGATAGTGTTGTCCAACCGGACGCCAAAAATCAAATTGCGGTTCGCTCCAGTAATAACTTAATGGATGAATAGTTGCAATGGTAGGTGTATCAATAATCATCGCTACCGCACCCGCACCTTGCGTTGGTTCGCCAGAGTGTAGCGGCGCATACAAAGCAACATCTGCAGCCACCACCAATGCGGCTTTGCCTTTAGCATTGCCGGAGAGCTGCCACTCCAAAGCTTGGCGCACTGCAGCTGTACCGCCGTAACACGCGTGCTTAACTTCGTAGGAACGTATATTGCCTTTCAGCCCCAATTCACCCATAATCCAGGAACTTAAAGGGCGACTCATATCTACCGCGGTTTCGGTAGCTACTACTAACAAACCAATTTGTTGAATTTCACCGTGCCAATTGTTAATGGCGCGCTTGGCAGCTTGCACAGCTAGTGTAATGACATTTTGTTCTGGGGCGCACAGGCCCATCATTTCGCAGCCTAGGCTGTTGGTGTATTGCGTTGCATCTGTGCCGCGTAGCTTGGCAAATTCCGTTAATGGCAAAGCATATTGTGGAATAGCCATCCCCAATGCGCAGATCCCAAAATCTTGCCCAAAATTTTGTTTAGTTGTATACATTAAAACTTACAATTATTTAGACAGGTTGCCATCATACTACAAATTGACGAAGTTGCGAAGCTCAAGTAAGCTAGGAGTGGGTGGGAAGCCAAGGAGGCAGCGGTGAGTATAGGTGCGCATATTTTGTCTTTGTTAGGCATGGCCAGCATGGTGTGTTTGCTGGTGGCTTTTATACTATTGTTGCATCTGATCCAGCAGGCGTTTGATCGCTCTGGTTTAATCTGGGGAGTGATCTCCGCGGTGTATCCACCGGGTACGTATCTGTATTGTAGGCGCAGCTGGGACACTATGCGTGGCAGGTTCGTGTTGATTTCCGCGTTGATCGCGGCGTCGTTTGTGCTGTGGGTGGTGTTGCGGTTTATATAGCGGGTTTGTTGTTGAGTATGACTGCCCTTTTTCCAAATGGATCTGGCATCTCTAGTTTCACAAGGGCTGCGCGTACAAGCTGTTCGGCCTCTGCGGCATTAAGTGTCTTTACATCTTTTGCATTAAGAAGAGTAATCACAGCTGATATGTGGCTAATTTTGTGAAGCACGTCCGCATCTAGGCCAGGAACCTTTGTCATGACGGTGGGTGTTGTAGCTCTGATTTCGGCTTTGGGTGGTTCTACTGGAGCTGCTTGCGTTTTTTTGTCTTCTGCATACTTTATCATAGCCTCATGCAGATCTTGATTTATAAACGGCACAATATCATGCGAATCCGAGCTTAACACAGCTTCAATATGGTTAATCAATTGTTTAAATTCCCCATCTGTAAGCGGTGGATTACTAGGATCGCCCGGAAATTCTATTTCAACCCAATGTAAATTACGCGCTTTGCACAATGCTGCAACAGCATGTGCAGTTTCTACTTTGGCTATGATCGATGGCGCGAGTTGCTCATCTGTTTTGTTGCTATCGGTAACGAGCTCTCTAGCATTAATATTCATATCTATAATAGTTTTGATTTCGCCGCTCTTAGGATCTTTGAGGTCGTATATGTATACAGGGACTTCTACTTCTGGGCGTGGCTCTAATCCAACTTTTGTTAAATCTATAATAGGTCCCCAAATATTGCCTACAATATGAGTAACATCTGTTTTACTTTTGAATATTTGACCAGCCAATTTTGGATCAATTTGCTGAAATTTACCTGTAAATGGCACATAAACTACTTTAGCGTCGTAGTTGCGACCAGCTGCTTTATCGTCATATGTAAAGCTTTCAATACTCTTGGGATCCATCTTTGTTTGAATCCCCGTAATCTTTGTCAGCCTGGTAGTGCTAGTACTACTACGTTTTTTAATATAGTCTTTTCTTGCTTGTGTATATTCTGGGTTTACTTTCGGTAGATCTGATATATTACGTTTCTTCTTTATCAATGTATCTATTAAATTATTTACTGTGTCTTCAGTGCTAATGGTCGCGGTACCAGCAGGTGTACGACCCTTGCCAACTGTTACTGCCATCTTGGGCAAGCGATCTGTAGCTTGCTCAACAAAGGATAGGGTGGTTTTGGATACTGCCAGTTTGGAGTCTCTAGAAGGGTCGGAGGCGGGTGCAGAACCGAGTGGTTTGTTACCTTGGCCGGATGGTGTTTGTGATGGGTCTTTCTGCCCGGGCCCTTTAGGGTCAGAACCTGGTTGTAGTGGGTTTCCACGTTTAGTAGGGTCAAAACCTGATTGTAGTGGTTTTCCACGTTTAGTAGGGTCAAGTGTTACTTTCTTTAGAGTATCATTTTTGTTTCTGATTTCAAGTAGAGCCTTAATGGCCTCATACATTTGTTCAGATGCTATTGCTGTATATTCTTTACTTATAAGGTCATCAATTGTATCCAGCACTATATCATCAATTTTAGCTTCGTCTATTGCGGCAGCATCTAGTGTTTCTTGGATGTGCGCTTGATCTGCGATCAATTTTCTAGCTATATCGGTTTGTTGGCGACTTTTGCCATATGCGGAAAATAATTTTCCTTGGGATTCACGCAACCCTTGTGAAAGTTGAGATTGATGAGTAGCTTGCTTTAGCACTGCTTTAGCTTTATCGGCCTCATCAGCAGATGCGGGCTGTACTTCCTCAATAGATGCAGCAGATGCGGTCTTTACTTCCTCAACAATCACAAGATACCGCTTTACTAAATTCTTCTGTTGATCAATGTCAAATGCGTCCCAGGCAGCTTTAATATCGGTACACAGCTGTTCCAAAGCCTTAGCATCGAGCACGTGCTCCCTATTAGCCTTCAAACGATTTAAAATATCATCATATGTAGGTAATGCTGCCATAACATTCTCGATTGCTATTTAACTATGTTTTTGACCCACACCCCTGTACAAAGTTCACTTTTAGCGCCATGTACATACACCTACCCCCCCTGATCCACTTCAAACGGCTTAATGGGCTTATGCTTGGCGGAAGCATGCCTAGCACGCAGCTCTATATCTATGTACTTATCAGTAATAGCACTAGAACTATGCCCAGCATCATCCCGCACATGCTCGCGCGGACGAATTTTAACATCATCCGAAATCCCAGTATGGCGCAACCAGTGCACCGTCGCGGACTGTAGCTTATCGGCATCCTCGGCAAAACCACTCTCACGCATACGTGTAATAGCACGATCAAAACAGCTTTGGATTATGGTGCGAATTTGTCTGGTACTGGTAATTGCGCCGGTACCTTTGTTCTTTAACACCAAAGGTCGCATATCGCTGACGGAAGGGAAGGGAGTTAAATTTAAACTCACCCTATAACGCTGCAAAGCTTCTAGCATGTTGTTACTAACCGAAATCATGCGTTCTTTATTACCTTTACCCACTGTAGTAAACCACCAATTGCCATCTAGATCTTGATGAAAATCGCGCATCTTAGGGATCCAACGTTGACTGGCGGTAAGTTCGGAAATACGTAAATACATCGCATATAAAGCCGTCATAATAAACAACGTACGTTCGTGCATCGCAGGTTTTTCGTTAGCCATAATTTCTGAAGTTTCTAGCACATATGACCATTGCAAATCGGATAGACGCCGAATCACTATAGTGGTTTGTTGTTTACGAATAAATTTACTTTTTTGGCGCAATTGGCTGACTGGATTGATTTCGGAATGGCCTTCTTGAATCATAAAATTAAAAAAGCTGCTAATAATAGCCATTAATTCGCGTATCGCGCGTTCTGACAAAGAGTATTGGCCTATTTGTGGCTGCACGCCATTTTTAAATTCAGCTTTGGAAACCGACACCACGAAGGGCCGCCATTCAGGATTAGGCATGCTTTCGCCAATGCGCACCATAAAGCGCGCAACGTTTTTAGTGCCAATCCATGCTTTAGGGGGTGCTTGGCAAAATTCCAGATATTGCTCTATATCCACGCGCGTTAATGCCATCAGTGATTTTTGTTGCAATAACCATGCCCATTGCAGTAGGCGTTCCACTTCGCGACGATACGCATTAAATGTAGCTTCGCTGCCGCGATAACTAAGCAAAAATGACTTTGTCAAAACGTAATCTTGTGGGTATAAAACATTTTTGGGAACTGCTGCTGGATTTGCCAGCATATTCGCTAGACTATCGAATAAAGGCTCGGGAATTGGAAGCTTTACAACTTGCTTGCTCATAAAATTACTAGCCCCCTCTGGGCTGTGTTATGGGTAGTGTGATTATAAACGTGGTTCCTTGTCCAACGCTAGACTCTACATCCATATTTCCATGGTGTTTTTGCACAATAATGTTTCTACACACCGATAAACCTAGTCCCGTGCCTTGGCCTTCTGGTTTGGTAGTGAAGAATGGCTGAAAAATTTGCGCCATAATTGCTTTGCTCATGCCTTGTCCGTTGTCGCTTACCTTGATTACTGCTTTATCGTCGTTTTTGCTAAGGGCTATAGTAATGAGTTTTTGTGCTTGTTGCGGATCCATGGCTTGCACTGCATTGCGTAACAAGTTTAGCAGCACTTGCTGCATTTCTAGAGTAAAACATTCTACCATTAAATTTTGCAGTGCGAAGTTTTTATTAATAGTAATATTTTTAAAATCTATATGATCTTGAATAGCAATGTCACTGGTGCATAATTCTAAAGCATCGTTGATGATTTCTACCAAATCATGCGGCTGCATATCAGTGGTAGATCGGCGTGTAAATTTTAGCATGTTTTTTACTATATTCGATGCGCGCTCACCGGCAGAGTGAATATTATTTAAAAAACCTATAATTTCGCGTTGTTCCAAATAAGCGTATTGTTTATTTAAATCTATGTGCAATTGCTCTGCCACTTGCTGGTTGGCAGTTAAAGTTGGATCAATGCGGCGCTGAATATTTTGCGCGCTTTGCATTATAGATCCTAACGGGTTATTAATTTCGTGCGCGACCCCAGCAATGGAAGCACCCACCGAAGCCAACTTTTCTGTTTGCGCTAAATCATTCAGTTTGTTTTGCGCTTGTTGCAATTTTTTGGTCATATCGTTAAAAGCGTCAAACAGTGTATTAATTTCAGTTTTAGGCTCTCTGTTTTGTTCGCTGTAGGTTAATTCTGTACTCCAATGGCCACTGGCGAGTTGTTTTACCGCATCGGTTAATTGCACTAATGGCTTAGAGATAAAATAATAACCAGCCCATAAAAAGAATACCCACAGCGCTATAGTTTTAATAATCGCATTTAAAATGATTAATATGTAACTTTGTTTGACCATGGCAAATACCACGCGATTGCTAGAATACAAAGACATGGTACCTATAGTTAATTTGCGTCCTAGGGAGTCGGTGTAAGTAATATCGAATACATTAGGGATTAGGCGTTCCAGAGCCTTGCTTACTGGCTGCGTGTTGTAAGTTTGGGGATCTACGTATGCCAAAGTACCGTTGGGGCCTGGCACCAAACCTAGTTCTTGGCTGTGCATTTCTTGCGTGGTATCGTTTTGCGGGATTTCCAGTTTTGCACCCACCACATATTGATTGGAAAGCAGACCGTGCAAAATAGAATTTAACTGCGGGGTATTAAATTCCCAGATGGCTTGGCTCAGGCTATCATGCACCATGGCCTGGATGTTCTTTAGCGATGCCACCACTTCACGTTCGGAAAACTTGTATTCAAAATCCATATGCAGGAAAGTCAGTGTCACCGTCACCAGTAAGTATATAGAAAACACCACAATCAACAGGCGACGGATGATCGAGTGCTTGAGGATGTCATCCACACGCTTGATAGCCAGATGTAGGCTGTGTATGTTGCGAGATATCGCCATTCATATATACCAGTTGGTCAGCGTAAAAACTTTTAGCGCATTAACTAAATTGTAGCAGTTGCAAAGGGTTTTTTTTATGTGTAGATTGGGGGAAATCGTGAGGGGGAACCGTGATGTCTAACGTACAAGAGCAAGAGAAAGAACCAGCAAGACAACCCGTGGGATTTTACATGCTACAGCCGGAGCAATTCAAAGCTGTGGTGCATGCAGCGCTGGATGCCTACCGTCACACCGTGACTAAAGTCAAAACCAATCCCGTATCGAGCTGGACGCATTCCATTCAGCCATTAGAAGAAGCCGCGGAAAAGCTAGGTCGCGTGTGGGGGTTATTGGAGCACGAGAACGCGGTATGTAATACGCCGGAGATCCGAGCGATATATGAAGGGCTGTTAACCGTAGTTACCAACCTGCATACAGATTTACTACAAGACACCGAGCTATGTAATATCTACCACGCCATTCATGATGGTCCAGAATTTAAACAACTGTCTACACCGCAGCAGGCAATAATAGAGCACGCACTGCGCGATTTTAAATTAGCAGGCGTAGACTTACCGCCCGAGGCGCGCGCGCAATACAAAACATTGTATGAACGCTTAACGGCCTTAGAAAATGATTTTTCTAATAACGTGCTAGATGCTACAGAGGGCTGGACGTATCACGTTACTACCGCAGACAAACATTTGTTGGAAGGGGTACCAGAACACGTAATAGAACAAGCCAAACAAAACGCTATTGCAGATCAAAAGAGCGGCTGGGTGTTGAATTTAGATCATCCAACGTTTTATGCCATTATAGAACACGCACAAAACAGACAACTGCGCGAAGAAATGTATGTAGCCTATTACACCCGTGCTTCCAACCAGGGGCCTATGGCCGGCAAATGGGATAATACGCCCATCATGCAAGAAATATTAGACATCCGCCAACAGCTGGCACAGCTGATTGGGTATGCCAATTATGCAGAATATTCATTAGTGCCAAAGATGGCGCGCAACACTCAAGAGGTGCGTGACTTTTTGCAACAAATGATAGACAGAGTAAAGCCGCAAGCGCAACGCGAATATACAAAACTAACCGATTTTGCCAAGCAGCAAGGGTTTACGCAACATTTGACAGCGTGGGACATTGCATACTATGCGGAAATGTATCGCAAACTGCATTACGATATTAGCGACGAAAGTTTGCGCCAATATTTTCCTGAATCGCGCGTGCTAGAAGGCATGTTTAAATTGTGTCAAACTTTGTTTGGTTTGCACATAGAAGAAGTTGACGATTTTCCTACTTGGGATGCAGCGGTGCGTATGTTTAAGGTTTCTGATCACCAGCATCATTTGCGTGGGCATTTTTATATAGATTTGTACACTCGCGAAGGTAAGCGCGGGGGTGCGTGGATGGAAGAATGTGTAGCGCGGATCCGTTTTGCAAACAATGTATTGCAAACGCCAGTAGCATATTTAAACTGCAACTTTGCTAAACCTATAGATGATAAACCTGGGCGCTTAACGCATCATGATGTGTTAACTTTGTTCCACGAGTTTGGGCATACTTTGCATCATGTGTTAACGCAAGTTGATTATTTGAGCGTGTCTGGGATGAATGGGGTTTCGTGGGATGCGGTAGAATTACCCAGCCAGTTTATGGAAAACTGGGCTTGGGAATGGCAAGTAATGCAAAACATTAGCGCGGACGTCGATGGTGCACCAATGCCACGCGCGGTGTTTGACAAATTATTAGAGAGCAGAGATTATAATTCCGGAATGTTCTTGTTGCGTCAATTAGAATTTTCGTTGTTTGATTTTAGATTGCACGAAAATTTGGCAGTAGACAAAGGGCACAGCGTGCACGAAGTTTTACAAGTTGTACGCAAAGAGGTGGCGGTGTTGCAACCACCTGCAGTTAATCGCTTTGAAAATAGCTTTAGCCATATATTTGCTGGTGGCTATGCTGCAGGCTATTACAGTTATTTGTGGGCTGAAGTATTATCGTGTGATGCATTTGCAAAATTCAGGATTGATGGTTTGTTTAATGCACACACTGGCCAAGCATTTGTAACTAAAATTTTGGAAAAGGGTGGCTCTGAGCCTGCAATGGATTTGTTTGTGGAGTTTGCCGGTCGTGAACCATCGGTAGACGCGTTGTTGGAACGTCATGCAATAGTGTAGAGGGTGCGTATGTTTGAAGGATTAGAAAAAGATCAGAATGTGTTCACGGCTTTAGTAGAAGGCGGTGTGCTGCAGTTATTTGAAAATTATATCACTGCACGTAAACGGGCTGAATCAGTTACAGGTTCGGTGGGGGAACCGCTAACACCAAGTACACCAGCAAGCAGTGTAACAACCGCTATATCGCGCCAATCTTCATTAAGCACATCCCTTACTGTGGCTAGTCCCCCCTCTCTGGCGGAGATTGCGCTCAACATTAAAGGCAAACCCAAGAAACGTGGTTCAGGATCTGGGCTTGGAGTGTCGCCTACATTTGGGGTGTCGCCTACATCCGGTGATGCTGCAATGCCATATAGCGATGCTACGCAATTACGCCACAACCAAGACACGTCGGTTGCGACACCTACAACAGATGCATCAGCTGGGGATGCTACGAGTAGGCTGGACCAAGTTGCTGGTGGTGTAGAATACGTTGTTGGCAGTGTAGGATATGTTGCTGGAAGTATGATATCTGTAGCTGGAGAGATGGGATCCGCAGCTACTAACGCAGGCTCTACTGCTGTGACCGCCACTGCGAACACGTTACTCGCCGCGTATAAAGGATATGATCCAAGGGAATTAACCGCTGCCAAAGTGGCGTTGGCCGAAAATTGCGTAGCTAAAACCAAAGACAGGCTTGCTGCGCCAATTGATGGCGAGAAATTACCTAAAACCATTGATGATTTGTTGTCCATATTGGCAGATGCTAACGCAGAAGCGCTTAAGGTTAAGGCGCCTTTTTTTCAAGCTAAAAGTGCCAGTTTAGAAGCGTGTTTAAAGGTCGCCACTAAAGCCTTGCAGTGGGTTAAAGACGGCAAGATTAAAACTGACTACAGAGCCTTCTCCGTTATGGATATGATGAAGGTGGTGTTAGACTTACAAAGTACATTGGCAGTAAAGAAAAAAATCCCTCCAGATGAGCGCGCAGAGATGCAGTTTTTTGTACAAATGTTTAAAGTCGCGATTAGAATTAAATTAGACGGTTGGTGTGGTGAAGAAGGCATCGGCTATGCACGCGAAATCCCTGACACTGTTGGCGATGCTATTGTGGCGGCAATCATGATGCGGATTGATGCTTATAGCTCTTCTGTAGGCATCATGACACATTCAGATGTGCGCGCTACTTTGTTCAAAGACATGGTAGCGGCTTTGCGCGAAGATATAGGAAAGCAAAAGGCAGCAACAGATGGCATGTTGAGTTCCAATCCAGCTATACGCGAATTGTTAGACATTGTGGATAAACTTAGTACTGTGCAGCTTAAACCTAAACTTGCGCTAACAGCATAACTATGATCGAACTCAATGTGCCATTCATGGAAAAAGACGAAGCCAAACGTTTGGGTGCGCGTTGGAATAGCGCGTCTAAACGTTGGTACGTGCCGACTGGTGTAGATCGCACACCTTTTGCGCGTTGGCTGCCGGATGGAGTAGAGCCATTAGCATTGGATGCAGAGCAGTTAGACTTTACGCCACTGGTATCGCCAGGCAATACGCAGACACGCGTAGAATATTCACTGTCGGCGTTTTTGTATAAAGTTGGTGATGTAATTCAGCAGAACTTTAGCGGTGGCGCATGGATTAGTGCTGAGATCAGCGAATTGCGTAGCAACAAAGGCCATTTGTTTATTACGCTGGTAGAACACGACGAGCAGGGTAATATGATGGCGCGCACTTCGGCGCGTATTTGGCAATCACAAGTAGAGCAGATTAATAGTAAATTTAGTTTGGGTACCGGCGCGAACTTAGAAGCTGGCATAAAAGTATTGGTATATGCGCGAGTAGAGTTTCATGCCCAATATGGTTTGGCTTTATTTATTGATGATATAGATCCTACTTATACTCTGGGCGATATGGCGGCAAAACTGGCCAAGATCCGCGAAGTATTAACTGCTGAAAAAATTATTAATAATAATAAAAATTTACCTAAACCAATAGATTTTACACGTGTTGCAGTAATTAGCCCACAAAATGCTGCAGGTCTTGGCGATTTTAATCGCGAAGCGGAAATTTTACGGCAAAATAATTTATGCGAGTTTGTGTATTTTACTGCGTTGTTCCAAGGCGAGCAGGCACCTAAGGAAATTTGCCAAGCACTGGTTTTGGCAGTACAAGAACATGCGCGGCAACCATTTGATGCGATTGTCATTATTCGTGGTGGCGGGGCGCTGTCTGATCTGGCTTGGTTGAATAATGAGCAGCTAGCGCGTGCGGTATGTGTGTGTCCTGTGCATGTAATGGCTGGCATTGGGCATGAGCGTGATTATACCATTATCGACGAAGTTGCGGGGGAACGCTTTGATACACCATCTAAAGTAATACAGCGCATTTTCAATTTAATTACTGGCAATGCTATGGAAGCAGAAACCAGATACCAGGAAATTGCGCAAACCGCAATGAGTGTGATCCAGCGCATGCAAGAACGGTTAGGTTTTTTGTATCAACAGATCGGTGTACAAGCACAGCAATACTGTGTGATGCTAGAAAAAGAATTACAGGCTTTAATTAGCGAGATCTTAAGCCAAAGCCCCAAGCAAATTTTGCTTAAGGGTTTTGCTTTGGTTTCTAGTTTAGAGGGTAAAGTTATAACCTCGCACGCAGCAGCAAGTTCTGCGGGCGAATTACAATTAGAATTTCATGATGGCAAAGTGAGGGTAGCATGTCACAAAACAGTTTCAACACCAGTTACCAACAGTTAAACGCAATCGCGCAAAAATTGCGTAATCAAAGCGAACCGGATATTGATGCTTTAGTACCAATGGTAGAAGAAGCAACCAAAGCGTATCAGGTATGCAAACAAAGAATTGCAGATGTTAAGGTTGCGCTGCAGCAGCATTTTAAGGAGCAAGGGCCAGAACAATAATTACGTCATCCCGGCCAAGCCGCCCTGGGCGCAGTTGCCGGGACCTCCCGACATAACAATGCGTCGCCTTATAACCACGCACGCGGTTTTAAAAACTCATGCAGCTTCGCCTCCGGCGAATCCACCTCTGGTTGCCAATCATAGCGCCACTTTACCAACGGCGGCAGCGACGCCAAAATAGATTCAGCGCGGCCATTTAATTGCAAGCCAAATAATGTACCGCGATCATATATCAGATTAAACTCCACATAACGACCGCGGCGGTACAATTGAAAATCGCGTTCGCGCTCTGTGTATGGAGTGTGTTGCCGTTTATTGACAATGGGCAAATACGCTGACACAAAACTATTGCCAATGCTTTGCATAAAGGCAAAACATCGTTCGAACGACCAGCAATTTAGATCGTCAAAAAATATACCACCCACGCCACGTGTTTCTTGTCGGTGTGGCAAATAGAAATATTGATCGCATGCTTGTTTGAATTTTGTATATATTTGCTCGCCAAACGGTTGGCAAGCGTTGGCTGCTGTTTGGTGCCAATGTATGCAGTCTTCTATAAATGTATAATACGGTGTTAAATCGTAACCACCGCCAAACCACCAAACTGCGGGTGCATTGTGTGGGCGTGCTATAAAAAATCTAATATTGAAATGCGTAGTTGGTACATATGGATTTAACGGGTGCATTATAAGCGATAGTCCTATGGCTTCGAAAGAAGCGCCGGCTAATTCTGAGTGTTTGCTATTGCTAGCACCAGGTAGCTTGTGCCCTGTGACATGCGAAAAGTTTACTGCGCCGTGTTCTATGCAAGCGCCGTTGCTGATGATCCTGGTATCGCCAGTTACCACTTGCTCGTTATGCCAATTGTCGTGTGCAAATGTTGCGCTGCCGTCGGCGGCTTCTATGTGCGCGCAGATCTTGTTTTGTAGGTTGCGCAGATAGGTGTGGATTTGGGTTAGGTCTAGGGTTGTCATATAGGGCCTGTTGACATTGCTGCTACTCCGGGCATAAATCGTTCGCGCCCAGAAGGATTCGAACCTCCGACCACTTGGTTCGAAGCCAAGTACTCTATCCAACTGAGCTATGGGCGCATAGTTAGAGTATAACTTCACGCACCATAGCTAAC
>Ga0364886_10229_pt1 | contig 32864 bp, 33 predicted proteins | sample ExccelJu500001D3_4_FD_206926 | JGI IMG/M metagenome (GOLD analysis project Ga0364886, IMG submission 206926) | Enriched cells from Trout Bog Lake Hypolimnion, Wisconsin, USA - BchlTB.July23.5000.01.D3 | ecosystem: Environmental > Aquatic > Freshwater > Lake > Hypolimnion/Profundal zone | place... | reverse complement strand
GACGAGTAGTAAGAGACTCGCTTTGCTTACCGTCACACGTTTAAGAACGGACTTCGCAGCACAATAATATTCGGCGTGCCAACCTTAACCTTACTTGTACATTTATTTATCTCAAACAAAAGGAAACCATAAAAAAACCAAGTGATTTTGAATCGTTTTTTAAGTGTTTTGGTTAAATCAATTTAGCCAAAACTGAAGGTGGCGTGATTTCGGTTGTCCATCAGCCTCAAGTGAAACTACATTAAATACTTTAGGCTGAGGACAAATAGAGATGAATACATATAAGAGCTTGGTGAAATTAGTAGTAACGCAAAAGGTAACAACAACGACCAATGTGGTTGTTCAAGCGCAGGACGCCTACAAGGCAAAACTCCAATTAGAAGCCATGTATGGCAAGGGGAATGTGGTTAGTTATCCGCAGTTGGTGCGTTAGAGATTTGTCCTGTGACAGGACAAATTAATTGAATCAAGCGTCCAGCAACTAGACGGTGTGAATAAAAATATTATCAAGTGTCGCGTTACGCGACGCTTAATTAATGGAGTGATAAAACTATTGACGCTCAAGCGTCCTGATTCAGGACGGTGGGACTAATCCAAATCCAAGCGTCTAGTTACTGGACGCTTCCAAATTGTCGGAAATCACGACAATCGCAATTAAGTGTCAATTCTTTTGACGCATGAACTGTCGTTTGAAAAGACACTTAGTTAACTGAGCATAAATACCATATGCGCTTCTACGAATTTAAAACAATTAAGCCACTAAAGCCAGCCCAAGCTCGAATTAATGCGTTAAAACAGCAACAAACACGGGTTAAAGACGCTTTAACTACGGAGCGTGATAGACAGAAACAGGCAAAAGCAACTGAACGTGTACAAAAGGCACAGCAGGCACTAGCGAAAGCTAGAATTAATTAAGTGTTGTGTTAAACGACACTATCAAAACAACTGCGGAATTATTTTTTACATTGGAAAGTGAGTTCTCGACGACCACCATTCGCCTCATCTTTTATCTCAATTGTTTTATAACCTTTATCACAGCTATTTTTAGCCTTGTCATAACAATTACCCCAAACCTCTACAGCACCACTGCAAGAAGTAAAGTAAATACTATTTTTAGCACTCTTCAAGACAACTGGCTGTATTGCACCTTGCTGTAATTGTGCACAACTAGTGATTAGAAATCCAACTGTTATCAATAAATATTTCATATTTTCTTTCGTAAAGTAGAAATACAAACGGCACCCGAAGGTGCCGTTTGACTATTAATCTAAACTACAACAGGGCTAAGCCTGCTGACATAGTAAATTTGCCTCAAAGCCAGCTTCAGTTTGCTCTAGATTCAGTGCATTTTTAAGTTTTTGGGTTACCTGGATAATTATGCTGATAACTTTGCTCATCGCATTATTATAGCTTCAAGCTACCCACAAGAATTATTAGTAGTAAAAACAACTGCTAAACCAATTTAACTTTTAACAATGAAGTCAGAGCAGTCAACTGCTCAGTCCAATCGCCAATCTTATTCGGCCTAAATAGTTTTACAGTTGGATACCATGGACTGTCTTCTCGATGAAGTAGCCAGCGATAGTCTGCTGTGTGAGGTAGTAACACCCAAGTTTCTTTACCCAGAGCCCCTGAAAGGTGGGCAACAGAGGTACAAGTCGAGATGACTAAATCCATTTCTTCAATCAACGCTGCGGTACTGGCAAAGTCTGTTAATTCATGTAAATGGATTTGCTTGAGATTAGGCAATAAGGCTTTGTCTTCTGCTCGGAATTCTTTTTGCAATACATGGAATTCAAAAGGGAGTTCAAATAGCGAGTTAAGTTCTTTTAGCGGAACATAACGTCTGCTGGCTGGATTAAGGTCTATCTTATTAGTCAGCGACCCTGACCACACAATCCCAATTCTGGGTTTAGTTTTTTGACCTAGCTTCCGATGCCATTCAGCTTGCTTTTCTCTATTGGCAAAGAGATAAGGCACTTTGGCTGGTATAGTTTCTAGTGTGGTTTTAAAAGCGAGTGGCAAACTCATGATCGGGCAAACCATATCAAAGCTAGGCAGTGCTTCACCTGCTTCGATGATTGTGAAATTGCATTGAAGCGTCTTAACTAGGTCAACTAAAGCCTTAGGCACTTCTAAGACTACTTTAGCCCCTAAAGCTTCAACCATCGGTACATAACGACAAAACTGAATAAAGTCCCCTAAACCTTGCTCAAGATAAATGAATAGAGTTTTACCTTTGATATCTTCTTGACCTAACCAATTAGGCTCTTTGAATTGTCTTGGGACGCCACGTTCACCTGCAGCCCAACCTGACTCATAAAGCTTCCAGCCTTCTTCATAATGGCCAAGGGAAATTTCTGTTAAAGCTTTATTCCAATAAACTGAAGGCACATTTGGATTGAGTCTAATCGCCTGATCAAAGCTTTGGATAGCTTGTTCATGACGCTGGAGATCTTTTAGTGTATTACCGCGATTAAGCCAAGCATTAACATTTTGTGGGGCTAGTTCAAGGGCTTGCTGATAACAATTAAGGGCTTCTTCAAGCTCAGCCTCTTTTTGTAACTCTACGCCCAAGTTATAGAGTGCGTCTGGTTGTCTAGGGTTAATACTTAAGGATTTCTTAAGCTGCTTAACACCTTCTTGATGCTGACCAAGCTGTAATAAAAGCGTCGCAAAAGGACTGAGAACTTCAACCTGATTAGGAAAGTAATCTAATAGTGTTCTATAAACACTTCCAGCTTCCTTGAGCTTGCCTTCGTTGTGAAGGACCAGTGCCCTTTGGTAAAGCTTGTCGGGATCAAAAGGGGGCTTTTTTGTACTCATCAAACAAGTTAACTCATGATAGACGTGATCTTAACAACCACTTGTTTGGTAAAGAAGCTAAAAGCTAGATATTCATACGTCCAGTCATTCATCTTAACTGCTTCTTGGAAAGCCTTATATTCATCCTCACGCCAATGCTCATTCCCAATGTATTCATCAAAAATAATCACTGTGCCTTTGACTATCCTAGGCGCAAGTAAATCTAAAACAGTTTTTGTAGAGCTATAAATATCACAATCAATGTTAATTAAACGCGCTTGCTCATCATTCGTTTCTAAGAATTCTGGCAAGGTCGCATCAAACCATCCAGCATGTAGATGAATATTACTTGGAACATGAGGAATGACGCCTCGAGTTGAATAGCTGCCCTTTGCCTCTTCATGCCAATCTTCGGGAATACCTTCAAAACTATCAAAACCGTGAACATCTTGTTTCGCAAGGGCTGCTAATTGGCGTGTTGAATTGGCATGTCTCACGCCAAACTCTAGGACAGATCCTTTTACTTTTGCTGCTTGAGTGGCAAGTTTGAAAGTAGCTAAGATGCTGCCTGTAATGGGGGGCAACCTACCTTTAGTTCTATCCTTGAAGTATTGCCAAGCATCTAAACGTGAATGAATAAGCGCATTAGCATTAACAAGTTGTTCAAACTGCTTATTGGCTAAGTCTGTATTACCTTGGTAATCACTCAACATCCCCAACATGAAGATTGCGTCAGCATCTTGTGGATTAAGCTTAATGACCTCTTCAAGACAGGCAATTGAAGGTGCTAAATTGTCTTGTTCGATCAAAGCGGCATGTAAGTTGTAATATGCGTCCAAATAGTGAGGGGCGATTGCTATGGCTTTGCGATAAGAAACAATCGCCAAATCTAGCTTGCCTTGCTCATGGTAAGCAAATCCCAAATTGGCAATATATTGTGGCTTAGTAGCATCACGCTTAACGACATTAGCTAGATAAACTACTGCAGCCTCTATGTCTCCATCCTTAAGTGCGATTAAACCCAATAAATGGATAGCATCAATTTGTGCTGGCACCGCTTTAAGAATTTGCGCACAAATACTTTTTGCTTGATCAAACCGCTGAGCTTCAAAATTAACCCATGCTGTTCGTAAGCCTTGCATTAAGAGTTGAGGGCTTAAAGCTTGAACTGGCTTTATTGCACAGCATTGCTTAAATTTCTTACCACTTCCACAAGCACATGGTTCGTTACGGCCTTGTTTAGTCATTGTTTCATCACGATTACGAAAACATTGCATAGTATAACCGCATGCTAAAATTCGGGATGCTGTAAATAACCGACTGAACCACAAAAAATGAGCGCAAAAAAACCACCATTTAATCCAGATCAGCTTTATCAACGTGCATTAAGTCTGCATCACTCCGGCAAGCTTGCTGACGCTGAGGGCTTATATAAAACCTTGTTAAGTTACTTTCCTCAACAAGTGGAAATATTAACAACACTCGGAATTCTGCTACTCCAACAAGGCCGCTCAGAAGCAGGCTTTTAGCAACTCAAAAAGTCACTAAGCATTAATCCTAATCAACCAACTGCTTTATACAATATGGCAGTGGAATTGCAAAAACTTACCCGTTTAGAAGAAGCACTAGCTTGCTACACCCAAACACTTAAGCTCAACCCTCAAGATATTAATGCGCTAATTAATCGCGGTAATACCTTAAAAGACTTAAAACAATACAAAGCAGCGATTGCTAGTTTTGAAAGCGCACTCGTCTTACAACCCAATATTCCATCGGCTCATTGGAATAAAGCGCTTACGCATATTTTGCTGGGTGAGTATGAACAAGGCTGGAAAGAATACGAATGGGGGTGGCAATGTGGTGAGCGTGGTGAACCTAGAAAATATGCACAACCCACATGGCTGGGTGATGAATCAATTAGTGGTAAAACAATATTGATTCATCCCGAACAAGGCTTTGGGGATTTAATTCAATTTAGCCGTTACGTGCCAATGCTAGAAAAATTAGGTGCAAAAGTAATTTTAGAGGCTCCGGTATCGCTTGTTGATTTAATGAAGAGTTTATCGCCAACGCTCATCGTAACGAAACAAGACGAGCCGTTACCTGCTTTTGATTTTGTATGTCCTGTGATGAGCTTACCGTTAACATTTAAAACAAAAGTAGAAACTATTCCCGCGAATATCCCTTATCTCTTTGTTCACAAAGATAAACAGCAATATTGGCAGAATAAATTAGGGAAAAAAATTAAACCTCGAATCGGCATTGTATGGTCAGGCTCCATGACCAATAATATAGATAATAATCCATGCGCTCGACGCAATATTCCGCTTGAACAACTCAAACCATTGTTTGAGTTACCTCTAGAATTTCATGTGCTTCAAAAAGATATTCGTCACGAAGATAAACCTATCTTGGATACTTTGACACACTTAAATTGCCATCAAGATGAGTTAAAAGATTTTGCAGATACCGCGGCGCTTATTAAAGAAATGGATATTGTGATTTCGGTTTGTACTTCTGTTGCACATTTAGCTGGCGCTTTAGGACATCAAACTTCGGTTCTGTTACCTTATTCAGCTGATTATCGCTGGATGACCAATGAAAAAGACACTCCTTGGTACCCAAGTATCAAATTAAATCGCAGTGAAAAAATTTCAGATTGGTCTGATGTCATTAAAAGAACCACCCAACATCTTAAAATAACATTTTCAATATAAAGACCGTATCCTTTAATTGTTTAGATTTGTTCTAAGAATAACCTTAGCGCTTTATTTAAGTAGCAGTCGACCAATGTTAAATCGTTTAAAACTAAAGGACTCTTAGTTGTGAAAATAGACTGCGAAATTATTTTTTACATTCGAAGGTAAGATCTCTTTGTGTGCCTTTATTGTTATCAACAGTAGATAGAGTTACATAACCATTAGCACAAGTTCTGTGAGCTTTATCATAACAATCTGACCAGCCTTCAACAGCACCAGCACAAGTAGTGAAATATTTGTTACTACCAATCAACTTAACAGGTTGCATTTGTCCGTGCTGCAACTGCTGACACCCACTTAACAAAACAATACCAGTTAATAATAATTTGTACATAACTTCTCTCATTTCTAAAACTAAATAAAAACGGCACCCTAAGGTGCCGTCTAACTTATCTCAAACTAAGAAATTAATCCTAGAAGAATAAGATTGCACCCAAAGTTGCTGACTTAGTAGTTACACTTGTTTTACCAGTGTAAGTATTGTCAGCATTTGCATACTCAGCAACTAAATTAACAGACTTAGTAAGTGGATGATAAGCACCAACGATCCAAGTTTCAGTTTTAGCTTCAGCGCCGTTATATGTACTCATACTTTCACCCCATGAAGCACCCAATTTTGTGCCTACACCAGGAATTTTGAAAGTAGCTTGAACATAGCCACCGCTGTCATCTGATTTAACACCAGTGTCAGAGAGTGAACCATTGATACCACCCATTAGAACGTTAGCACCGTATGCGTTAGTAGCGCCTCTATTTACAGAAGACAAGCCTTGACCGTCATAGTAATAACCAACCAACTCAGCACCAGAGTAAGCAACCTTAGCACCTAGATCGAAGCCTTCAGATGTGTAGCTAGTGTTCTTTTGTGTTGTACCACCCAACCATACACGACCAGTTACATCGTTAGCAGCGAAATCATAAGTAGCTTTACCTTGCCACATCATATCACCTTGAGAAGCTGCTGATGCTGCATAAACTGGTTCAAGTACAGCACCAGTAACTTGGAAACCATTCCAGTTTGGTGTTGTGTAAGCAAATTGACCGAACCAGTCAGCGTACATGTAACCTTGACCAATACGGCCTAGAGTTGAAGATCCACCTGGAGCTAAGTTACCACCAACGCCCAATAATGTCATGTCTGACAAGATAGCATCTGAACCGAATACACCTAGATCACGACCACCTTTGATAGTACCCCATGAAGCATCACCCACTGTCATATAAGCTTGACGAATGTTTAATGTATTCATACCCAAGGCTTTAACAGAAGCGCCACTAGGCTGAGCTAATGAACCAGTAGCACCTGCACCTGCAGATGTACCTGTCCAGAATGAGAATTGAACAGCAACGTCTAAATCATTTTGACGTGACTTAGCACCAATAGCCAATTCAGCTGGCAATAGACCAGTACCGATTGTGTTGTTTGCTGTTGTACCTGTTTGTTTTGTATTTGAGTAGAAAGCGTTAACGTTACCACCGATGTCAACAGTCCAATCACCAGCTGGGATTGTGATACCAGCGTTTGCTGCAGATGAGAATGCTACTAAAGCACCAGCAACTGCTAAACCTAATTTCTTGTTCATATATTTCTCCTAAAATTTTTGTTTCTTCAAGAAAGCATATTTACCACTTGAAGGTGTTAAGAGTATGCCAAACCAAAAGGATGCTTAGCAAGTAAAGTTGTATGTTTTTTGGCAACAAATGAATTTTTGTTGTTTTTTTGCAACAAAATGGTTAGTAATCCAGATAAATCAGTTAGTAGCGCTGTTTAGTTCGCCTTAAAACTCTCGATCCGACACTGTAAATAAACGCTGATACTCTCTTATAGCGTAGCGATCTGTCATGCCAGCAATGTAATCTGCTACTGCTCGCGCTTGGTCTGTTGAACTAATATCTAAATGGGCCCTTTGTTGAAATTCTTCAGGCATCAACTTCACGTCTTGCATAAACACATTAAACAGCTCCCTTACGATATGCTGTGCTTTGGAAGTCATACGATTGACTCGGTAATGTTGATAAAGATTGGCGCGCAAAAAGCGTTTAAGCTCAGTTTGCTGTTCTCGCATTGCTGGGCTAAAGCTAATTAGCATAGGATTGCTACGCACATCGTCAATTGATTTTGGGGATGCATTTACAATGTTAGTAGTACTTTGCGCACATAAATCAACCACCAGCGTATTAATCATGCGACGCACAGTCTCATGGACAAGCCTGCGGCCATGTAGGTTTGGATATTGGGCACGCACCATATTAAGATTATCTGCAAACAAGGTCACTTGCTCTAACTGATCCAGCGTAATCAATCCCGAACGTAAGCCGTCGTCCACATCGTGGTTGTTGTAGGCAATCTCATCTGCCAAATTAGTTAATTGGGCTTCTAAAGATGGCTGTGTTTTATTAATAAAACGCTCCCCTACATCCCCTAACAACCTTGCATTATTCAGTGAGCAATGTTTGAGGATGCCTTCTCGCAATTCAAAGGTGAGGTTTAAGCCATCAAACTCGGCATAGCGTTGCTCCAGCAAATCGACCACACGCAGAGATTGTAGGTTGTGCTCAAAGCCTCCAAAGTCGCGCATACAATCATTGAGGGCGTCCTGGCCTGCATGGCCAAACGGCGTATGACCTAAATCATGGGCAAGGGCAATACCTTCAACTAAATCTTCATGCAAATTAAGGTTGCGGGCAATGGCGCGACCAATTTGTGCAACTTCAATACTGTGGGTTAAGCGCGTACGAAACAAGTCACCTTCATGATTCACAAAGACTTGGGTTTTATATTCCAAACGACGAAACGCGCTAGAGTGGATAATACGATCACGATCACGCTGAAATTGGTTACGACCTTGCGGAGCCGTTTCTTTAAATTTTCTACCACGAGACCTCTCAGGATTGGCAGCATAATTAGCGAGTGTTGTCATGTTCAATCCAATGCCAATGTTTGGCGTAAGGCTTCAGCTGGGTAATCACTCGTCACTACAGACTGACCAATGCCTTTCTGCAAGACCAAACGAATTTTTCCGTCTACCACCTTTTTATCCAAGCCCATCAAGTCGATATATTTATCCACTCCTAATTTTGGCGCTTCAATGGGCAAATGAGCAACTTTAAAAATATGCGCGATACGGGATATTTCAGCATCAGTAAGCCATCCTAGACGTTTCGATAAATCAGCTGCCATCATCGTGCCCGCAGCAACCGCTTCGCCATGTAACCAAACGCCATACCCCATAGCATTTTCAATCGCATGACCAAAAGTGTGACCCAAGTTTAATGTCGCACGCTCACCTGTTTCGTGTTCGTCCGCAGCAACAACATCCGCTTTATTTTGGCAAGAGCGATAGATTGCTTCAGAGGTGATAGCTGTATCCAACGCCATCAGCTTATTCATATTAGCTTCTAGCCACTCAAAGAATTGAGCATCCCGAATCAGCCCATACTTAATGACTTCCGCCACCCCTGCTGAAAGCTCTCTTGCTGGCAGCGTCTTAAGCGTTTCGGTATCAGCCAGTACTAGCTGTGGCTGATAAAAGGCGCCGATCATGTTTTTACCGAGCGGATGGTTGATACCTGTTTTACCGCCAACGGATGAATCTACTTGCGAGAGCAAAGTTGTTGGGATTTGGATAAATGGCACACCACGCAAGTAAGTAGCTGCGGCATAGCCTGTCATGTCACCTATGACACCCCCACCTAATGCAATCAGTGTCGTGCTTCTTTCGCATCGGTTCTGCAAAAGCGCATCATAGATAAGATTTAGCGTTTCACCATTTTTATAGGCTTCACCATCTGGCAAAACAATTTCTATCACCTTAACACCTGCCGCGCGAAGGGGCTCAGACAATGTCGCCATATATAGAGGTGCAACAGTAGTGTTGCTTACAATCGCAACTTGTTTACGCTTAAGATGCGGCAAAATTAAATCTGCCTGCCCGAGTAAATGTTGGCCAATATGAATCGGGTAACTGCGGTCACCCAAAGAGACTTGTAGCGTTTTCATGGTTGATGACATTAAATTTGAGGTCCCGATTTTATATAGCCTAGTAACTCTTCAATTTGCTGCACGATGTTAATCACGGGCTGATTACCCGTATCCACAATATGATGCGCAACTTCACGATAAAAAGGATCACGCGCTGCAAATAATTGCTCTAACTTCGCCTGAGGGTTGGTGTTTTGCAAAAGTGGACGATTGCGGTCAAAGCGGGTTCGCAAATATAAATCATGCACACTAGCGCGAAGATAAATCACCGTGCCGCGCCCTGATAGATGCTCTCGATTTTCTGCAGAAAGCACTGCGCCTCCGCCGGTAGCCAAAACAATGTTATCTAATTGAGTGAGCTCATCAATCATACCGATCTCTCGCTTACGAAAGCCAGCTTCGCCTTCCATTTCAAAAATAGTCGGCACACGCACCCCTGTGCGCTTTTCAATTTCTTGGTCGGTATCGTAAAAATCTAATCCTAGATTTTTAGCCAGAAACCGCCCCACGGTGGTTTTACCAGCACCCATAAGGCCGACAAAAAATATTTTAGGCATTTGCAAAATCCATTTTAGGCAATAAAAAATGCCTATCACTTATATATTAAGCATTTTAAGGTAATCTTCGTCGATTGTCAGATATTGGTGATATTGACCTTCGTATGTTGTAAATTAAAAATTTAATTTTTAGTTTGTAACTTAAGCCACTTATAATTAACGTCTCAATCATTCAAATGCGCTTCTAAATCTTATGTTTTTAAAAAACTGGTGGAAATTTTTAGTCATGTCTTTTGTCGCGCTGATGATTGTTGGCGCTCTTCTATTAGGCTTGGCAGCCGCACTCATTTATCCGGATTTACCGTCATTAGATGTGCTCACCAATTACCAACCAAAGCTGCCTTTGCGCGTTTATTCAGAAGACGGATACTTATTAGCAGAATACGGTGAAGAGCGACGTTCTTTTGTAGACATCACAAAAGTCCCAAAAAACATGCAATCCGCTGTGATTGCAATTGAAGACATTCGCTTTTACAAACATGGCGGCGTTGATACAAAAGGTATTCTTCGTGCAGCTTTAAATAACGTCACAGGAGGCTCAAAAGAAGGTGCAAGCACAATCACCATGCAAGTGGCTCGAAATTTCTTCCTGTCGAGCGAACGCAGCTTTAAAAGAAAAATTAACGAAGCAATGCTAGCAATTAAAATTGAACACAGCCTAAGCAAAGACAAAATTCTAGAGTTATATATCAATCAAATTTATTTAGGCCAACGCGCTTACGGTTTTGCTGCAGCTTCGCAAGTTTATTATGGCAAACCACTGGATAAATTAAGCCTCGCAGAAACAGCTTTGTTAGCTGGTCTTCCGAAGGCGCCATCAAATTACAATCCCTTTATCAATCCAAAACGCGCGATCAAACGTCAACATGAAGTGCTCCATAACATGTTGCGCTACGGATTTATTGATGATGCTAGCTATAAAGCAGCTTTAAAAGAGCCTCTTCACTTCAAAGCATCCAAACAGTCTCGTGACTTAGCTGCAGACTATGTAGGTGAAATAGTCCGCCAAACCATGTATGAGCGCTACAAAGAACAAATCTATAGTAGCGGCCTCAAGGTTTACACCACCATCATCAAAGCCGATCAAGAAGCAGCTAATACAGCAATCTCACAAGGCATTATGGAATATGACTTACGTCATGGGTATCGGGGTCCAGAAGGCTATATTGCAGCAAGTGAGCTCGCTGGCGAAAACGCTAACCAGAATATGGAAAAGGCGATTGATTCATTAGAGACGTTTGGAGGACTATCGCCAGCTGTGGTGACAAAAATCACAGACAAGGGGGTGCGCGTTCACACTTCAAGTGGCGAGGATGTGGAAATCCAAGAAGAAGGGCTAGCACTTGTTAATCGTGTCTTACATGACGCAAAAGCCAGTGAAAAACTAAAAATCCGAGTGGGCTCAATTGTGCGCGTAGCTCAAGAAGGTGAGCATTTAAAAATCACGCAGTTGCCACAAGTTGAATCAGCATTCGTCTCGCTTGATCCTAAAAATGGTGCCATTCGTGCACTCGTTGGTGGATTTGACTTCAATCGGAATAAATTTAACCATGTGACTCAGGCTTGGCGACAACCAGGCTCTAGTTTCAAGCCTTTCATTTATTCTGCGGCGCTTGAAAAAGGCTTCACCCCTGCATCCATTATTGACGATGCCCCAATTTCATTTCCAGCGAGCTTTACAGGAAGTGGCAGTAGCTGGGAGCCACATAACTTTGATGGTAAGTATGAAGGGCCAATGCGCTTAAGAACAGCTCTTACCAAATCTAAAAACATGGTATCGATACGTGTGCTCAATTCAATTGGTGTTGATTATGCACAAGACTACATCACGCGCTTTGGTTTTGCAGCTAAAGACCATCCTGCTTACTTAACAATGGCACTCGGTGCCGGTTCAGTGACACCTTGGCAAATGGCAGAGGCTTATGCGGTATTTGCCAATGGCGGATACCGGGTTAATCCTTTCCTAATCAGTCGGATTGAAGACAACAAAGGGCAAATTATCGAAGAAACAAAATTTGTTGAGGCTGGTAATGATGCAGAACGAGTAATTGATGAGCGCAATGCTTTCTTGATGACATCAATGATGCAAGACGTCACTCGGATTGGTACTGCAGCCAAAGCACGTCAACTCGGACGTAGTGATTTAGCCGGCAAAACCGGGACCACCAACAATCATATCGACACATGGTTTGCAGGTTTTAATCCCAAGAAAGTAGCAGTCGTATGGATGGGTTACGACAAACCGCAATCCTTAGGCAACACGGAAACGGGGGGGTCAGCAGCCTTGCCTATTTGGATTAAGTACATGAGCTCAGCCTTAAAAGGCATCCCAGATGTTGATCTAACTCCACCAGATGGGGTTGCATCGATTCGTATCAATCTTAAAACAGGCAATCGTGCGCGAGAAGACGAAAGTGGCTTCTATGAATACTTCTACCAGGAATATCCACCGCCAGAAAAAGGTGGTGCATCTGGCGCAAGTACCGCAGCTAGTGATGCAACCGATACAGATTCGCTTTATTAAACGCCAACCATGGCAAAAGACAATAGCGGCCGACAATCTCAACTGCGCCAACTAGTGGCGCAGCAAGCCGCCCGCATGATGGCTGAAGATGGTGTTTTAGACTATGGTTACGCTAAGAAAAAAGCGGGGCGTCAGCTCGGTGTTGTAGATGCCAATTGCTTACCATCCAATACTGAAATTGAAGAAGAAATTAGACTGTTTCATGAGATTTATAATAGCGACGAACAACCAGAAACATTACGCCAACTTCGCCAAGATGCACTCGCCACAATGCAAATCTTTGCACGTTTCAATCCACATTTAACAGGGAGCGTACTTGACGGTACAGCAGGACAATATGCCGAAACGCATATACATCTATTCGCCGACAGTGCAAAAGAGGTCGAAATTTTCTTACTTAATCAGCAAATTCCATACGATAGTAACGATAAGTCATATCGAATTAGAGATAGAAAAACAAGTGAGAAAAAAACCAGCGGAAAAAATAGCGAACGCTTGAAAGTTCCAATGTTTACACTTGAGGGACCTAACGGATTTATTAAACTAAGCGTATTTGAGTTTGATGACATTCGCTTCTCAACAAAAAGCGTGGTATCGGCAGGTAATGCTGAAAGACTAGATACAGCAGGTCTAAAAGCCCTCCTAGCTATTTAAGCCAGCGAGCAATATCCATCGCATAATAAGTCAAAATACCATCGGCCCCTGCACGCTTGAAGCCGAGCATAGCTTCAACCACACATGCTTTTTCATCTAACCATCCGTTTAGCGCGGCCGCTTTTAACATGGCATATTCACCGCTTACGTGATACGCATAGGTTGGTACACCAAATTCATCTTTCACTCGTCGAACGATATCCAAATAAGGCATGCCAGGCTTCACCATAACCATATCAGCCCCTTCTTCAATATCCAAAGCAACCTCTTTAATCGCTTCATTTGAATTAGCTGGATCCATTTGATAATTGTATTTATTGCCTTTGCCTAAATTGACAGATGAACCGACAGCATCACGGAACGGGCCATAAAAGGCTGATGCGTATTTAGCTGAATAAGCCAAAATACGGGTGTAGATAAACCCATGCTCTTCAAGTGCGTTACGAATTGCGCCAATGCGGCCATCCATCATGTCAGAAGGAGCAACCACGTCAGCGCCTGCGGCCGCATGACAAAGAGCTTGTTTAACTAACACTTCAACTGTTTCATCATTAAGCACATAACCAGTGTCGTCAATGAGGCCATCTTGGCCATGCGTAGTGTAAGGATCTAGCGCAACATCAGTAATGACCCCTAAATCGGGGAAGGCGGCTTTTAAAGCCTTAACAGTCCGAGGCACCAGCCCATTAGGATTAAATGCTTCTTTAGCATCTAAACTTTTGAAAGATTGAGACACTACTGGAAATAGTGCGATAGCTGGAATACCAAGTGCAACGCACTCTGCAGCAGTGTTGAGCAGCACATCGATACTCTGACGTTTCACACCCGGCATAGAAGCGACGTCTTCAGTACAATTTTCACCTTCAAGCACAAAGACTGGATAAATCAGATCATTTGTTGTCAGTATGTTTTCACGCATTAGTCGCCGTGTGAATTCATCCTTACGCATACGGCGTGGACGAGTCGCTAAGAACTGTTGATTATCGTTTGCCATGATTTATCCTTTAGCTGAAGCACAGCTTAATTAAGCAGAACACCCTGAAACAGGCGCTGCAAAGACACGCGCAAGCTCTGCTCCTGGATCTGGCTGACGCATAAACGCTTCGCCAACCAAGAAGGCATTCACATGATTAGCTCGCATCAAAGCCACATCTTCAGGCGTAAAAATTCCAGACTCTGTAACCACAAAACGATCATCAGGTAACTGTTTCAACAATTCCAATGTCGTATCTAAAGTCACATCAAAGGTACGCAAATTACGGTTGTTAATGCCAATAAGAGGAGTGTCCAATTGCAAAGCCAATTGCAACTCTTCAGCGTTATGAACTTCCACCAATACCGCCATGCCTAAATCATGAGAAAGCGCTTCCAACTCTTGCATCTGCGCTAGCTCAAGCGCAGCAACAATTAGTAGAATACAGTCCGCCCCCATCGCACGAGCTTCGTAAACTTGATATGGATCGATCATAAAATCTTTACGTAGCACAGGCAATTTACAAGCAGCACGCGCTTGTTTTAGGTATTCAGGTGACCCTTGAAAATAAAGATTATCAGTCAACACAGACAAACATGCCGCCCCGCCTTTTTCATAAGACTTAGCAATTTCAGCAGGATTGAAATTTTCACGAATGATCCCTTTTGATGGACTGGCCTTTTTAATTTCAGCAATCACCGCCGGTAGATCTACATCAACTTTATTAAAAATATTACCTACAAAGTCTCTCGGATCAGCTTCATTGTATGCTTCAACTCGTAAGTCGTCTAAAGACTTAATTGCTTTCGCAGCTGCGACTTCTTCACGTTTAGTCGCTAAAATTTTATTTAAAATATCAGACATAACAACCTTTTTAGGCTCGATTGGAGCTCACTATTAACTTATTTAGTTTTTCTAACGCAGCGCCGTTATCAATCACATCGGCCGCTTCTTCTATCCCCGCCTGCAAACTGGGGACAATGCCAGAAACGTAAATCGCAGCACCTGCATTCATCAAGACAATGTCCCGCGCAGCTCCTTTTTTGCCTTTGAGCACATCTAAAATCATGATTTTAGATTCTTCTATATTTTGGATTTGAATATCTTTTAAGTCGTGCAATTCCAAGCCAAGCTGCTTTGGATTAATCACATACTCGGTTACTTGACCATTTTTTAGCTCAGCCACAAAAGTATCGCCAGTGAATGAAATTTCATCCATACCATCTGCGCCATGAACGACCAGAACGTGTTCACTACCTAATTGCTGAAGGACTTTAGCAAGCTTTCCAGTTAGATTTTTATCAAACACTCCCATCACTTGGCGACGCGCTGTTGCTGGATTCGTCATTGGACCAAGTAAGTTGAATAATGTGCGAACCCCAAGTTCACGACGCACCGGTGAAGCATATTTCATGGCACTGTGATGATTCGGGGCAAACATAAAACCAATACCGATTTCATTCACAGAAGCAGCAACTTGGGCTGAAGTCTGGTTCACATTGACACCAAGCGCTTCTAGCACATCAGCACTACCACAGGTCGATGAAACCGAACGGCCGCCATGCTTCGCTACTTTTGCACCTGCAGCCGCCGCAACAAATGCACATACAGTTGAAACATTAAACGTTTGAATACCATCGCCACCCGTGCCGCAGGTATCAATCAAGTGGCTGGTCTCTCTTATATTCACCTTGGTTGAAAGCTCACGCATGACTATGGCGGCAGCGGCAATCTCATCTACCGTTTCACCTTTAGCACGAAGTGCAATCAAGAATGCAGAGATTTGTACGGGCGTGAGTTCACCGCCCATTACTTGTCGCATCACATCGAGCATGACGTTTTGCGTCAAATCTTGACGCTCAAGCAGCTGACTGAGCACATCTTTAAAAGCCATTAGTAGGCTTTCAAAAAGTTGTTAAGCAATTCATGCCCATACTCAGTCAAGATAGACTCTGGATGGAATTGAACACCTTCAACCGCTAATGTTTTATGCCGCACGCCCATGATCTCGCCATCATCCGTCCATGCCGTAATCTCAAGACAGTCCGGAATGCTTTCACGCTCAATCACCAGTGAGTGGTAACGAGTAGCAGTGTAGGGATTAGGCAAATCTTTAAAAACACCGATATTTTTATGATGGATAAGTGATGTTTTGCCATGCATTAATTGTTTGGCGTGCACAATCTTGCCGCCAAACGCTTGGCCGATACTTTGATGGCCCAAACATACACCGAGCAATGGAATCTTGCCTGCAAATTCATGAATCAAGGGTACAGATATACCTGCTTCATTCGGAGTGCATGGGCCAGGAGAAATCACAATATGATCTGGATTAAGCGATTTAACTTTTGCCAAATCAATTTCATCGTTACGGTAAACCTGCACATCTTGACCAAGTTCAGCCAAATACTGCACAAGGTTATAGGTAAAGGAGTCGTAATTATCAATCATTAATAGCATAACTACTCCTTACCTTCCAAGCCTGTGTCCAAGCCCAAATTAACTAATTCGGCCGCACGTAAAACTGCGCGAGCTTTGTTTTGCGTTTCCATCCACTCGCTTTCAGGGACAGAATCAGCAACAATGCCAGCACCTGCTTGCACATAAAGCCTATTGTTTTTGATCACCCCTGTACGAATCGCAATCGCGACGTCCATATCCCCATTAAAGCCCAAATAACCTACAGCACCTGCATAAATGCCACGCTTAATGGGCTCGAGCTCATCAATGATTTCCATGGCGCGGACTTTAGGCGCACCGCTGACAGTCCCTGCTGGAAATGTTGCTTTTAATACATCAATCGCATCCATACCAGGCTTTAGTTTGCCTTCTACATTCGACACAATGTGCATGACATGTGAATAACGCTCAATCATCATATTGTCTGTAACATTGACCGTGCCTGTTTGCGCAACACGACCAACATCATTTCTGCCTAAGTCCATGAGCTGCACATGCTCTGCGCGCTCTTTTGGGTCAGCTAATAGCTCTTCAGCCAATGCTAAATCCTGTTCACGTGTTTTACCACGAGGTCGTGTACCTGCGATTGGACGGGCAGTCACTGTGCCATCTTCAAGTCGTACTAAAATCTCTGGTGATGCCCCAACTACATGATGGTCGCCCATATCGTAATAAAACATATAAGGGGACGGATTTAAGCTTCGAAGCGCCCGATATAGCGAGAGCGGGGGTGCATAAAATGGTTGTGACATGCGCTGAGACAACACTACCTGCATAATGTCACCATCAAAAATATAGCGTTTTGCTTTCTCAACAGCCGATTTAAAATTTGCTTCACCAAAATCCGATTGGGGTTGCTCTTTCTTTAGTGCTTGCGCTTCAGGAATTGAAACCGATTGACGTAAACGCTTAATCAGTTCAGCTAAACGATTTTTTGCTTTAGCATAAGCATCTTGCTCTGCTGGGTCTGCATAAACAATGAAATAAAGCTTGCCGGAAAGATTGTCGACCACAGCAAGCTCTTCTGACACCATCAGCAGCACATCGGGAACGTTCACATCATCAACCATGACCTTGTCAGCCAAACGGCGCTCGATATAACGCACGGTATCGTAGCCAAAGTAACCAGCCAAGCCACCGGTAAAACGAGGCAATCCTTGATAAGGAGGCACTTTAAAACGCGCTTGATAATGTTGAACAAAGTCTAGCGGGTTTACATCTTTAGCCGTTTCAACCACTTTATTGTCTTGCAACACTTCTACATCACGACGATGTGCCACAATACGTGTTCGTGCTGGCAAACCAATGATGGAGTAACGACCAAAACGCTCACCTCCTTGCACAGATTCAAGCAAGTAAGAAAATGGTTGATTAGCTAATTTAAGGTAAAGCGAGAGAGGTGTATCAAGATCTGCAAAGGTCTCAACCACCAGCGGAATGCGATTGTAGCCCTCGGAGGCTAGCGCATTAAATTCTGTCTGATTTAGTGTGTGTAACATAAAAAATCCCAAGTCTTAAAAGATAAAAGCAAGCGTCGGCGAATCATCGCCATCAGCGAAGGTGGTTTAAGCCCACCATCGCCAACTTATTTGCACTTTCTTCACTTGAGATTGTTTCATTGAATCGCCTTAAAAATTACACAGTCGCCAATTGCGCACGTAACTCGGAAACTATAGTGTTGTAACGGTTAGAATCTGTATCCTTACCAGCGCCAAAGACCGCTGAACCAGCAACAAAAGTATCTGCACCAGCACGCGCGATTTCAGCAATATTAGCTACATTTACGCCGCCATCGACCTCAAGCCAAATCTCACGGCCTGTTTGCGCGGTATAAGCATCGATTTTTGCTCGTGCAGCACGCAATTTATTCAAAGTTTCAGGGATGAATTTTTGACCACCAAAACCTGGGTTCACAGACATCAACAACACCATATCTACTTTATCCATCACGTGATCTAGATAATGCAGAGGGGTTGCTGGATTAAATACCAAGCCAGATTTACAGCCCAAGTCACGAACTAGCGCAAGGCTTCGATCGATATGTTCTGAGGCCTCTGGGTGAAAAGTAATGATGTTCGCACCTGCTTTTGCAAAGTCAGGAATAATGCGATCCACTGGCTTGACCATCAAGTGAACGTCAATTAAAGCACCTGCATTTTTAGAAATTTCACGGATAGACTCACAAACCAATGGACCAATCGTTAAATTTGGCACGTAATGGTTATCCATCACGTCAAAATGAACAAGGTCAGTCCCTGAGGTAATCACATCCGTGATTTCTTGACCTAGTTTAGCGAAGTTCGCTGAAAGGATACTTGGAGCAATTCTGAATTGTTTAGCCATAATGTAAAAGAATCTGTATGCAGTAAAAAGGTTTATTTTAACCGCATTTATGCATGAATTAACAGACCAATACGCTATTTTCTTGCTTATGTTTCTTGCTTAAGAAGTCCGGATGCTGGAAAATTGCGAAATGCAATTATTCACAGTTGGTGTAAACCACACCACAGCTCCAATTTCCATACGCGAAAATGTGGCGTTTCAAAATGAAACACTCGCCCACGCACTTCGCGATTTGACTTCGCACGGCGTGCGTGAAGCAGCCATTCTATCGACATGCAATCGTACAGAGCTTTACTGTAACACATCTCATCCAGAACAAGCCTTAGCTTGGCTTGCACAATATCACAAGCTAGAGCGTGACAATATCCAACCCTACATTTACACCTTGCCTAGCGACGAAGCAGTCAAACATGCTTTCCGTGTCGCCTCAGGGCTTGATTCCATGGTCCTTGGTGAGCCACAAATCTTGGGGCAAATGAAACAGGCGGTTAAAATTGCAGAGACCGCGGGCACTGTTGGGACATTACTGCATAAACTTTTTCAGCGCACCTTTGCCGTAGCCAAAGAAGTTCGCACCACAACCGATATCGGTGCAAGCTCACTTTCAATGGCAGCTGCATCTGTGCGTTTAGCACAGCGATTATTCGGTAACTTACAAGACAAGCACGTCTTATTCATAGGTGCAGGTGAAATGATTACACTTTGTGCTGAGCATATCGCGGCACAAAAACCTACTAGCATCACTGTTGCGAACCGCACACTTGACCGAGGTGAAGAGCTTGCAGATTTGTTTAATGGCCAAGCGATTTTATTATCTGAATTGCCTGAGCGTTTAAACGAATTCGATATCGTGATCACTAGCACCGCCAGCCAATTACCAATTGTTGGACTTGGCATGGTAGAACGCGCAATCAAAGCCCGTAAACGGCGTCCAATTTTTATGGTGGATTTGGCTGTACCGCGCGATATTGAACCTGAGGTTGCTCAGTTAGATGACATCTATTTATACACTGTAGATGATTTGGCTCAAGTAGTTCAAGAAGGATTAGGCAATCGTCAAGAAGCAGCAATTGAAGCAGAAACAATTATCACTGAACGCGTAGAGCATTTTATGCGATGGCTGAAAACACGCGACTCCGTCCCAACCATCCGAGCACTTAGGGATCAGGCTGAGCAATTGCGATTATCTGAACTCGAAAAAGCGCAAAAATTATTGGCAAAAGGTGAAGACCCTACTTCAGTCATCGAAGCATTAAGTAATGCGCTGACTAACAAATTTCTACATGCTCCAAGTCACGCACTTAACCATAGCACAGGGAATGAGCACGAACAGTTAGAAATGCTTTTGCGTCAGTTATACCAAATTAAAACTTAATATTCAGACAAAGATATCGCAATGAAACCATCCATGATTAAAAAACTCGCCACTTTGAGCGAGCGCTTAGATGAACTAAACCGCCTGCTGAGTAGCGAAGGCGCAACATCAAACATGGACAACTACCGCAAACTTACTCAAGAACATTCGGAAATCACCCCTATCGTTGAACAGTTCCGCACCTACGAACAGAGTGAAGCAGACATTGCTGAGGCGCAAAAAATGCTCTCCGACCCAGAGATGAAAGAGTTTGCACAAGAAGAGATTGAAAACGGCAAAGCAACTTTAGAGGCCGTTGAAAACGAACTGCAAAAACTGCTGCTCCCAAAAGACCCTAACGATGAGCGCAACATCTTCTTAGAAATCCGTGCTGGTACAGGAGGTGACGAATCTGCCCTCTTTGCAGGCGACTTATTTCGTATGTATTCACGCTATGCTGAACGCCAACGCTGGAAAGTGGAAATTGTATCCGCAAGCGAATCAGAGGTAGGCGGTTACAAAGAAATTATTGCCAAAATTGAAGGTCATGGCGCGTATTCAAAACTCAAATTTGAATCAGGTGGTCACCGTGTGCAACGAGTACCTGATACCGAAACACAAGGTCGCATCCACACATCGGCCTGTACCGTTGCAGTATTGCCGGAAGCAGATGAAGTCAGCGATGTCGTGATCAATCCTGCCGAGATTCGTATTGACACATACCGAGCCAGTGGTGCGGGTGGTCAGCACATTAATAAAACCGATTCCGCCGTACGTATCACCCACTTACCAACCGGCATCGTGGTGGAATGCCAAGATGATCGTAGCCAGCATAAAAACAAGGCGCAAGCAATGAGCGTGCTAGTTGCACGAATTAAAGATGCTGAAGTTCGTGCCCAGCAATCAAAAATTGCTAGCGAACGAAAAAGCTTGATTGGTTCTGGTGATCGCTCAGAGCGCATTCGCACTTATAACTATCCGCAAGGTCGTATTACTGACCATCGCATCAACCTTACACTTTATAAAATTGATGCAATTACCGAGGGCGATATGGATGAGTTGATTGGCGCACTTGCGGCAGAGCATCAAGCTGACATGCTGGCAACTTTAGGTGAAGATAACTAGCCTATTCCTTGTGACTATAACCGCCAGCTTTTCATGCGTCTAAAATATTCAGGCTGAAGTAAACACAAATAAATCATTACTATCGCGGTCATCAGCGCGGTGATTAAGAACAGTTGTGGGATATTGAAACCTAGTTTGAATATAAGCATCGCAAAAACCGCGGATACCACCATAAACAAAGCATTCAAAATATTGTTCGCGGCAATCACTCTTGACTGATGTGTTTTTTGGGCAAGAGATTGAATCTGCGCATAAAGCGGCACGATATAAATGCCGCCAAACAAACCAATCAAAGCAATATCGGCCAGCAATCGCAAATCAGCAATACCAGCAGTGCTTGCATTATATAAATCCACACCAAACGCCATCATGCCCATTGCACCAAGAGGCACCAAACCTATTTCTATGATGCCTTTGGATAGTTTTTCACACATTAATGAACCAACCCCGACCCCCACTGAAAATACCGCCAATAGCGTAATAAACAGACTTTCATCCCCATGCAGAACTTCTTTAGCAAATACAGGAAATTGCGCGAGTAAAATTGCGCCATAAAACCAAAACCAAGAAATGCCAATAATCCCCAACCATATAGATCGGTTTTTCCAAACAAAAACAATATTACTTGATGTTTCTGCAATTGGATTCAAATTAATTTTTAAGCCAGGATCAGCCGCAGGCGAATATGGGATTTGCTTGCTGACAACATAACCCAATATCGCAAGGCTTAGAATACTTAAACCAATGACGAGTTCGCCGCCTTGATACATACCTAATCCTGCACCAATCATTTGACCAAGCAAAATGGCAACAAACGTACCCATTTCCACCATGCCATTACCCCCAACTAATTCCGATGCGGTCAGGTGTTGCGGCAGATAAGCGTATTTGAGAGGCCCAAATAAGGTGGAATGCATCCCCATCATAAATAGTGCTAACACCAATAGCCAAAATAGATGTAGAAAAAATCCAAGCGAAGCAAATAGCATTAAAATCACTTCAAATATTTTGACAAAACGAATGAGTCGAGACTTTTCAAACTTATCGGAAAGTTGTCCTGCGGCAGCGGAAAACAAAAAGAAAGGTAGAATAAAAATACCTGGTAAGAGAGTAGCAAGCGATGCCCCGTTGAGGGTGGTTAACTGTGCAGTGTGAAATACCGCCATGGTAATTAAAGCTGTTTTAAATACGTTATCATTGAGCGCCCCCAAAAATTGCGTACAGAAAAATGGCAAAAAGCGCTTTTCACGCATTAACTTAAATTGCTGGCCCATTCGCAGCTTCCCTTGTCATTTACACATGTTGTTAAGTCATTATATTTTGATTGAAGACAAAGAATGCTGAAATTATTTTTATATATCCCAGTCTATTCGCTATTATGTTGGACTTGGTTTAACTCTTGCGCTTATTAAGCACACTTTCTTCTCGGAAAAATATCACTTTGGCATCTACACAACCGTTACTCAAACTGCGTGAAGATTTACTTAACACCGTTGCAAAAACAGGCTTTAGCTTTTGTCCTAGCGCAGCGATGCAAGCTTGGTTATTAGCACAGTCTGCAGAAGCATTGAGCGATTGGAATCAATTTGCTGATAGCTGGAACGACATGCCGCTAGACAAATATATGGCAGATGGCGGGCGGTATCGGCGACGCCGTTATGCAGTATTAAACGCACAGTCCAATACCAGCGCAATCGTTCTAGAACCCCATCAACCACATTACCAAAGTTTGGATTACAACACTTTAAACGGAGGAATTGCGCGCGATTTTGAGCCGATAAAAGCCAGTGTCATTCAAAGCTACAGCATGCAATCAGTGCTGAAATTTTGCCAAAACGTATTTAGTGAACTGATGCCCATGACGCCTTGGCACATTGAATGTCATCAATTTCGTATTGAGGCAAATGACAAATCACTGGGTAAACCAACGCCGGAAGGTGTGCATCGAGATGGGGTGGATTTTGTATTAGTCATGATGATAAAACGCCAAAACATTTCTAGTGGCACCACTACCATGCACGATTTAGCCCATAAAAATTTAGATAGCTTTACGCTAACTGAGCCTTTGGATGTTGCGATAGTCAACGATCATCGATGCATGCATGGAGTGACCCCTATCATACCAATAGACCCTGCCCAGCCTGCTTATCGAGATGTGTTAGTGGTCACTTTTAAGAAATATCAGCCATAAATTGATGGTCAAACACAACCAACCGAAAGCGCATCAAAGTGCTAATCCGCTTCATAATTTGAGCTTCTTTAAGCTTCTCAGTTATCGCGTATTGATGGTACTTTCCTATCAAATCATGGCAGTTGTGGTGGGTTGGCATTTATACGAAATAACACACGATCCGCTTTCGCTAGGCCTTATTGGCTTAGCTGAAATCATTCCTTACTTTTGCACGGCGTTATTCGCAGGCTATGCAGTAGACCATTACTCAAGACGCAACTTTGGGGTGAGTTCATCATTCACACTCATGCTTTCTGCTTTGTTAGTTTACGCAGTTACCGATGGTAAATTATCCGGCGACCCAACCCTTTGGATTTACGGTGCAATTGCATTGATAGGCTTAGCGCGCGCTTTTATTGCACCAACATACAGCGCGATTTTTGCTTCCATTATGCCCCGACCAGAGTATGCAAAAGGAGCAAGCATAGGTAGCGCTGCATTCCAATTTGGTCTAATCACTGGCCCAGCGATAGGCGGAATTTTGGTTGGTTGGACTAGCCTGCAGGTAGCTTACTTAGTCTCTGCTGTCTTAGCATGCGCTTCTGGCATTGCGCTACTCACGCTTATAGTGCACACACCAAAAATCTTCACTGAAAAAGCGATTTTTTCAGGGATTGCTGAAGGCGTCCGTTTTGTATTTAATCATCAAGTGATTTTGAGCAGCCAGGCCTTGGACATGTTTGCCGTGCTATTTGGTGGCGCTGTCGCTATGTTGCCAGCTTTTATTCACGATATTTATCACTACGGCCCTGAAGGGCTTGGCATTTTGCGCGCGTCTCCAGCCATCGGGGCAATTCTTACCGGCGCTTATTTATCCAAGCATCCGATTTATGAACATGCTGGTAAGAAATTGCTAATCTCAGTCGCAGGTTTTGGAGTGTGTATTATCACCTTTGCTCTTACTCCATACTTTTGGATTGCCGCTGCAATCCTAATGCTTTCAGGTGTTTTTGATGGCGTTTCAGTAGTCCTGCGTACCACTATTATGCAACTTTCAACACCAGATCACATGCGTGGCAGAGTAGCCTCTATTAATGGCTTATTTATTGGCTCTTCAAACGAATTAGGGGCTTTTGAATCTGGATTGATGGCGAGATTAATGGGGTTAATCCCATCAGTAATATTTGGTGGATTAATGACGCTAGGCGTGGTGGCCACCACCACTACACTGGCACCTAAGTTGCGTAAGCTTAACTTAAAACATCTAGAAGCAGACAGTCACGGAAAATAGCGCTGATTTAATATTCGCTACTTCTTCCCGTAGCGTAGCCCTTTCCTACATCCTGCTGCCACTCACCGCATTCCGAACATTTATGGTCACACATCGTTGGGCATAACACCAAATGTGTGCTTTCGCAAAACTTACAAGAACGCGATTGCACGGCTGATTTATGAACCGCTTCATGACGTTCTGTGGCAACTTTTGTACTGCCAAGTGCGTATTTATTATCCATACCTGACCTCCAATTTAAGCCAATCTTAAGTGCTTTGTCAGCAAAGTTTAAACCTATTTCTGCACCGATGACAACATTAAAAATATCTAGAATCTTGTTGCTGAGCTTATCAGTTAAAATAGCTCTTCACGTCCTTAGACAACCCCATTAATAAAGGCATATATGCAAAACATCGTCGTAGAGAAAAAACCAGCACAAAGCACACTCGATAGTCTGAATGTCACAAAATGGCCGACCTGGGAAAAAGAAGTGTCCGTATTCCCTTGGGTATTTCCAGAACAAGAAATCGCCTACATTTTAGATGGCGAATGTGTGATCACTCCTGAGGGTGGTAAGCCAGTAAAATTTGGCAAAGGGGATTTAGTCACATTTCCTGCAGGCCTAAAAGCTACCTGGGAAGTAAAGAAGCCACTCCACAAGCACTACAAACTAGATGGAAATGCGCTTACCCAGATTTTACGCCGCATTAAACTTAAGATTGGCCTTTGAACTTAGGCCTCTAGTTTATTGTATGTTTTTTTAGGTCAAGACTGAGACTTACAATTCATGAAAATCACTAGTATCACTTCATGACTCTCTCCACGACAAGCCCCAATGTGAGGCCTAGAATGGGAACTGATTATAAATCATTCATAAAACCTTTTTAAGGATCTTTACCATGTGGACAAAGCCAGCAGCTACAGAAATGCGTTTCGGATTTGAAGTAACAATGTACGTAATGAACAAATAAAACAGATATTGCTCATCTGCATTATTTATTGCTTTAAATATTAAAAGGAACCTTCGGGTTCCTTTTTTTGTAGGATAAAAAACTTAAACGGTGTTAGTGCGCTTAATCTATATCGGCAGGGTCACACTAAGTCAATGACGGCTCATCCATCTGGTTACCCAAACTTACTACCTTATTCACTGCACTAACATTTCTATTCTAATCTTTTACTCATAAAAAAACCCGCCGAAGCGGGTAATTTATTTTGAGACATTTTAAGCTAAAATTAGCCGCATTTGCTTTCGCCACAATTAAGGCATGTTAGGCAACCATCCATGATGATGGCAGCTTTAGTATTACACTTTTTACAAAGTTGCGCACCCGCTGGAAAACCTTCTGCATTGTTTTCAGACCCTGTTTGCGCTTGCTTCTCTAAAAACTCTTTCTTCTTTTCAGCCACTAACTTTTGTTGATGCTCATCTAGGCCTGCTTTTTTGAGCATTCCGATTTCTTGTAAGTGTTGCTCAACTACTTCACCGATTTCAGCAACTAGACTAGGAATATATTTTCCACCTTTTTTGAAATAGCCCCCACTTGGGTCAAATACGCTATGTAATTCTTCTACCAAGAATGTTACATCGCCACCCTTACGAAATACAGCGGACATAACGCGAGTGAGCGCAACAATCCATTGGAAGTGGTCCATATTTTTTGAGTTGATAAAAATCTCAAATGGACGACGATGCTCTTGTGGAGTGCCTTCGTTCATCACAACATCGTTAATCGTGATATATAGCGCATGTTCAGTCACTGGCGTTTTGATTTTGTAGGTGTTACCTACTAATTTATCTGGACGACTCAGCGGCTCTCCCATTTGAACAATATTCGCTGACTGCACTGGCGCTGCATTGACTTCTGCTGCTTTTGCTTTATCTTCTTCTGTCACTAAGCCAAAGCCTGTGATTTTCTTTTCTATTTTAATAGCCATGATATTCTCTCTTTGATTTTTTCAGTTATACGGTTTTTAAATATTAGAACTTGCCGTAGTAACCTTCCTTTAGGGCATCGTATAGATTGGCAGCCGAATGCATTTCACCGTCATATTCAATCTCTTCATTACCCTTGACCTCAACTACCGTGCCATCTTCAAGCGTGAATTTATAGGTGGTATTTTCTAAGTCTTTTTCCGTCACCAATACGCCTTGGAAGGCTTCTGGGTTAAATCGGAAAGTGGTGCAACCTTTTAAACCTTTATCGTATGCGTAAAGATAAATATTTTTGAAGTCTTCAAAATCATAATCTGTTGGTACATTGATGGTTTTTGAGATTGAGCTATCAATCCATTTTTGTGCTGCCGCCTGGATATCCACATGCGCTTTTGCTTGAATGGTTGATGAATCTAGAAAATATTCTGGTAATTTTTCATCTTCGGCTTCGCTAAACGGCATTGCTTTATTGTTGATTAACTCACGGTAAGCCAAGAGTTCATAGGAGAATACATCCACTTTCTCTTTTGACTTCTTCCCTTCACGAATCACATTACGTGCGTAGTGGTGAGCAAATGATGGCTCAATACCGTTACTTGCATTGTTCGCTAATGAAAGTGAAATCGTGCCTGTTGGTGCAATTGAGCTGTGGTGGCTGAAACGCACACCAGTTTTGGCGATCTCTTTACGCAATGCTTCTGGGAACTGTTGCATGTAGCGGCTATACATACCCATTAACACCTTGCCTTTGACCTTATCGCCAAGCTTAAAGCCATCTTTAACCATCTCGGGGCGTTTTGAAAGCATGTCCCCAGTGACCACGAACTCTTCTTCCATGATAGGTGCCGCGCCTTTTTCTTTTGCTAAATCAATGCCCACTGTCCAGCCTGTTTCAGCCATGACCTTCGTCACTTCTTCAGTGAAAGAGATAGACGCCTCTTCACCATATTTCATCTTCAACATAGTGAGCGTTGACCCTAAGCCTAAATAGCCCATGCCGTGACGACGTTTGCGTGCAATTTCTGCACGTTGCTGTTCTAGCGGCAAACCATTAATTTCGACGACGTTATCTAGCATTCGCGTGAAGATAGCAACAACTTGACGATATTCATCCCAATCGAATGTTGCTTGATCAGTAAATGGATTTCGTACAAATTTAGTTAAATTCACAGAGCCTAATAAGCAAGCACCATAAGGGGGTAACGGCTGCTCGCCGCACGGATTGGTTGCACGGATATTTTCGCAAAACCAGTTATTATTCATCTCATTCACGCGGTCAATCAAAATAAATCCCGGCTCAGCGAAATCGTAAGTTGATGACATGATGACATCCCACAAACGACGTGCCCTGATTGTTTTATAAACACGACAAGCTGTTTTGCCATCTGATTCACGTGTAAGGTATTTGTCTTTAATTGGCCATTCGCGCCACACCACTTGTGATTCATCTTTGGTATCTAAGCCATCAACCGTTGCTTCTTTTGATGTCACAGGAAATGCGAGCTTCCATTCAGCATCCGCTTTAACGGCTTCCATAAACTCCTTGGTGATTAAGCATGAAAGGTTAAATTGGCGCAAACGCCCCGCTTCGCGCTTTGCTTTTATAAAGTCAGTCACATCAGGATGCGAAATATCAAATGTTGCCATTTGTGCGCCACGTCGACCACCAGCTGATGATACTGTGAAACACATCTTGTCAAAGATATCCATAAATGAAAGCGGTCCACTTGTATAAGCGCCTGCACCAGCCACGAAAGCACCTTTGGGACGAAGCGTTGAAAACTCATACCCAATGCCGCAACCCGCTTTTAAAGTTAGTCCAGCTTCGTGTACTTTACTTAAGATCCCATCCATACTGTCTTCAACAATGCCAGACACTGTGCAATTAATCGTACTTGTTGCTGGCTTGTGCTCTAAGGCGCCCGCATTTGACGTAATACGCCCCGCAGGAATGGCACCGCGACGCAAAGCCCACAAGAACTTTTCGTGCCACTCAGCACGCTTATTTTCTTCTTCCACGTCAGCTAAGGCGCGAGCCACGCGTGAGTAACTATCATCCATACTTTGATCAACATGATCACCTTGTTTGGTTTTGAGACGATATTTTTTATCCCAAATATCTAATGACACGGATTGCATCGGCACTTCTTTTTGGTTGTTTTCTAGCATAGCGGCTTCTTCTGACGTTTTGACGGCTTGTAACATTATTATCTTCCCTGTTTTATTCTGTAATTGATCTGACTTCCTCACACTTTCTCTTGTGTGTTCGCTTATGCTCATTTTTTAGTCAGACCACAATATATTGTGCTCAGATGCAAAATTATTCCATTTTGTAGTGTCGGTCAAGCAATATATTTAACATTTTTTTACACTTCTACTGCATTTTTTTGGTGCATGACCAACACCTCAAACAGCAGGACAAGTCTGGCATTTAGTGAGCGTTCACTAACCAAAATAAAAATAGTTTTGTGGACAAATCCAACTGCATTGTGAATGCCAATTTGTGAGAAAATCACCATATGTCACGTTTACTATATTCCGCCCTTTTATATATTTTGTTACCCTTCACTGCCATGAAGCTTTTATGGCGAGGATTGAGACAGCCAGCCTACTTAAATCATTGGGCTGAACGTTACGGCTTCTACAGCCAGTCAGTATCCCAACCTCTTATTTGGCTACATTGTGTATCAGTGGGTGAAACGCGCGCAGCCAAGCCCCTGATTGAAAGCCTATTAGATAAATATCCAGCACACCAAATTTTACTAACCCACGGAACTCCAACAGGTAGAGAAGCTGGAAAGCAACTTTTTCCAAATGAAAAATATCCACGCGTCTCTCGCTGCTACTTGCCATACGATACACCTAGTGCTGTAAAACGATTTTTGAAGCACTACAAGCCTGCATTAGGTTTGTTGCTGGAAACAGAGCTTTGGTTTAATTTGATTGCAGCTTGCAAAACACAAGGGATTGCATTGCTGTTGGTGAATGCAAGACTTTCGGAACGATCTGCGCGTGGCTACGCAAAAATTGGAAGGTTATCAGCACAGGGGTTAGGAAGCTTGAGTGCAATTGCAGCACAAACTGAGCAAGATGCAAATCGCTTAAATGCATTACTTGATAAAACCGGCAAAGTAGTGGTGATGGGCAATCTGAAATTTGATGTAACCCCCCCTTTAGATGATGCAGAGCGCGGCCATCACTTACGTAGCTTGTTAGGCCTAAATCGTCCTGTATTTTTAGCAGCAAGCACACGCGAAGGAGAAGAAAGTTTAATTTTTGAAGCAATTGCTTCAAGCAAAATCCCTAACTTACTCACGATAATTGTACCAAGACACCCGCAACGCTTTGATGAGGTTGCCACTTTACTTAAAAAACACAATATTCCATTCTGCCGCCGTTCAGAATTCTCAATGGGCACTGTGGCAGGTGACATTCCGAAATGTAGCGTGATTCTAGGTGACAGCATGGGTGAGATGTTTACTTATTACGCCGCCTGCGATGTGGCTTTTATTGGTGGAAGTTTGTTACCGTTTGGCGGACAGAACTTGATTGAAGCTTGCGCAATGGGAAAGCCCGTTTTAATTGGCCCGCATACCTACAACTTTAGCGATGCGACCAATTTTGCAGTACAAGCCGGGGCAGCAAGACGAGTAAACAGTTCTGAAGAACTTGCCAACAAATTAACCATGCTGATGAGTGACTCTGAAACAAGGAAAAGAATGGGCGATGCAGCATTGGCTTTTAGTAAAAGCGCTGTTGGCGCAACACATAAAATAATGAGTTTAATCGCAAAACATTTGCCGGCAAAAACTAACAAATTTACCGAATAAGCTGACTAATCTTTTTGAAGGCATCACCTTCTGCAACACGCAACCACTCAAACAACAAAGACTCAGTATTACTAATAATTACACCAGCTTCACGCATTCTCTTTAGTCCATTACGCTTGTTCTCAGTATTGCGAGAAATCACTGCATCCTCAAGGACAAAAACTGTTTTACCTTTCGATAACAAATCAAAAGCTGTTTGGAGCACGCAAATATGCGCTTCCATACCAACCAGAATGACTTGTTGATGATCCGCTGATAATTGTCGAATAAAAGTGGGCTCGCCACAGCAAGAAAACGCCGTCTTTTCTATTGCTTTTTTAGCCGTAATAAATTGAGATAACTCAGGCACGGTAGGCCCAAGACCTTTAGGATACTGTTCGGTGAAGATAGTAGGAACTTTTAGCAAAGCAGCGCTTTGCAATAAGAGGGCACAGTTATTAACAACATTGGTAATGCATTGGGGCATGACAGTTCTAAGTTTGGTTTGCATATCTACAACCACAAGCTGACTTTGATCACTATCCGCCATACAAGCTAAATTCGTCATCGTCCCTCCACACCAATTAAGCACCATCTAATTCTTGATTAACAGATTCAAAAATTATTGTGAATTTAAGCATTAAATGCACAAGAGTGAATCAAGCAGTTAAGGCAATTTATCCCCATTAAAATTTCTATATCTATCTATCATGCTTTTTAGAATTCAAATTTTTCGACATGCGGTGCATTATTAATTGCTGGCAAGCATGTTTCAAACAAGATATCCGTTTTAAAATCCTCTGCCGAAATGCGCGTAATTAATGTTGCTTCCATTGCTGGGGCCTCTCCCACAACAACAAACAAGCGACCTCCAATGTTCAACTGACGTTCGACCTGTAAGTTCAAAACAGGGGTTGATGCAGTAAAAACAATGACATCATAAGGCGCATTGGTCGGTAAACCATTTACCCCATCAGCTACCACCAAATTCACATTTTCTATACCTTGCGCGGCAATATTTTTAGCTGCCTGTTTGCTGATTTTTGCATTAAGTTCAATGCTATCCACATGCTTTGCTTGAAGCGCTAACAAAGCAGTTAAGTATCCACTGCCTGTGCCAATTTCTAACACTTTATCTGTCTTTTTAATTTCCAAAGACTGGAGAATTCGCCCCTCCATTTTTGGTGATAGCATTAGTTGCCCGTCACCTAGCGGGATTTCCAGATCCGCAAAAGCCAAACCCATATATTGTTTAGGCACAAAATTCTCGCGTGGTAGTTTAGCGAGCAAATCAAGCACAGCACTGTCAAGGACTTCCCAAGGACGAATTTGCTGTTCTATCATATTGAAGCGAGATTGCTTCACTTGTAGTGATTCCTGTTTCAAACTCATTGCTAACCTTTTTTAAATCAATCTGTAACGCTCATTATAACTGAAGCGAAATCATTTTATCTCTTGCTTTTGCATGGTTTTTCGCGTAATTTTACGGCATTGCTAGGGGTCTCCAAAAACATGCTTTTGGAGTGAGACACACCCTTTGAACCTGATGCGGGTCATGCCGCCGTAGGGAAGCTAGTACATGGCTTCCCTACTCCGTAGTAATTATTTTGGAGTAGACATTGAACGCCACCGATAAAAACCTCGCTCACTTCATAGGCGAAACCGCTGAGATTGATCCAGCAACTAAACAATCCTTTACCAATTCCCGCAAAGTGTATGTTCAAGGATCACGCCCTGACATTCAAGTGCCTTTTCGTGAAATTAGTCTCAGCGACACACCTTCTGCTTTCGGCGCTGAGAAGAACCCACCCGTGATGGTGTATGACACATCCGGCCCATATACTGACCCAGCCGTTAAAATTGACATCCGCAATGGACTACCAGCGCTACGAGCAAAATGGATTGAAGAGCGTAACGACACTGAACAATTAGACGGCCCAAGTTCAGCTTTTGGTGTGGAGCGTAAAAATGACCCAGCACTTGCTGAAATGCGCTTTAATCTGTCTCGCCAACCGCGTCGCGCTAAAGCGGGTATGAACGTTAGTCAAATGCACTATGCACGTAAAGGCATCATTACACCAGAAATGGAATACATCGCCATTCGTGAAAACCAACGCCGTGAGAACATGAGTGAATTATT
>Ga0364886_10023_pt3 | contig 32982 bp, 32 predicted proteins | sample ExccelJu500001D3_4_FD_206926 | JGI IMG/M metagenome (GOLD analysis project Ga0364886, IMG submission 206926) | Enriched cells from Trout Bog Lake Hypolimnion, Wisconsin, USA - BchlTB.July23.5000.01.D3 | ecosystem: Environmental > Aquatic > Freshwater > Lake > Hypolimnion/Profundal zone | place... | reverse complement strand
TGTCCCCAATCTGCGATTTGCATGGTCAGCAGGCGTTAGAAACGTGAATTGTACTATTTTCGCAACTACTCACCCTTAATTTTTTTGCAAAAACATGCAAAAAAGCTTGACAGCTTTTTTCGAAAAATTTTCATTTTCCTGTATCGAACCCAAATTACCCCCTGTCATACAACATCAAAACCTGTTGCACGTAATTCCGGGTTTCTGGAAATGGCGGTACGTTGTAGTTATATTTCATGACCGCGCCTTCCCCTGCATTGTAACCGGCTACAGCCAGAATCAGGTTGGAGTTGAACATGGCCAGTAAATCTTTGAGATAGCGGGTGCCACCATCTATATTTTGTTCGGCATCACGACGATCCATAACGCCATAACGGCGGGCGGTGTCCGGCATGAGTTGCATCAGCCCTACCGCGCCTGCCGATGATACGGCATTGGCGTTATAGGCAGACTCTGCCTGGATGACAGCATGTAACAATCTTTCATCTATCTGATGACGTTCAGCGGCTTCGGTAATCAATTGGCTATATCTGAGTTTATTGCCTGCTAAATAATTAAGATCATGCTTGTAAGTTTCCGGGCGGGAACGAACCAGTACCTGATAGTTATGACCATTTACAGCTTTGTTGGTGATGTGTACGCCGCCCTTGGCGTCTATGTATTTAAAAATATCCGCCTTGGTGTTAAATGATATGAATAGTAACAACAGAACACTTTTTAACCGTTTCACCTTGCTACCTCCATCTGGGTTTAACTCACTGCGCTTACCGTAATCAGCTGCGCGGCCTTTACTGCATTTTCACAGGCTTGTTCAACAGTATCGGCCGTGGCCAGTGCTACTCCCATCCGCCTGCTGACAAAAGCTTCAGGTTTGGCGAAAAGACGGATTTCGCTATTTGGTACTGCCAGGGCTTTGTCCAAACCATGATAAACGACCTCCTTATTGTCTATGCCGCCTAAAATGACGGCACTGGCGGCGGTTTTGTCCTGCACGGTGGAAACCGGCAGACCTAAAATTGCCCGGACATGCAAATCAAATTCAGTCTGGCGCTGGCTGATCAAGGTGACCATGCCTGTGTCGTGGGGCCTGGGGCTTACTTCGCTAAACCAGACATCATCGCCTTTAACAAACAATTCCACGCCGAACAGACCTAAGCCTCCCAGGGCTTCGGTAACTTTAGCGGCAATTTGCCGGGATAAGGCGATGGCCTTGTCGCTCATGGCTTGCGGCTGCCAGCTTTCTCGGTAGTCGCCGTTTTCCTGCCTATGGCCTATAGGTTCACAGAAATGGGTTTCGACCTCGCCATTGGTGTTTTTGGCGCGTACGGTTAACAGGGTAATCTCAAAATCAAATTCAATTTTACCCTCGACAATAACTTTGCCGGTATCGGTTCTCCCGGCGGTTTTGGCGTAATCCCAGGCGGCTTGTAACTGGCCTGGGCTTTTTACCATAGACTGGCCTTTGCCGGATGAGGACATGGTCGGCTTGATAAAGCAGGGGTAGCCTATGCCGTTATCGACAGAGGTTTGCAACTGTGCAAAGGTATCCGCAAACGCATAGTTTGAGGTGGGCAAACCCAGTTCTGCCGCCGCCAGTTGTCTTATGCCTTCCCGGTTCATGGTTAACTGAATCGCTCGGGCATTGGGAACGACCGTTACACCGCCGGCTGCTTCCAGTTCGGCTAAGGCATCGGTGGCGATAGCTTCCAGTTCTGGAATGATAAAGTCCGGTTGTACATCGGCAATCAAGGCCTTAACCGCATTAGCATCTGTCATGTCAATAACTTGGCTGCTGTGTGCGACCTGCATGGCAGGTGCTTTGGCGTAACGATCTACGGCTATAACTTCCACGCCGTAACGTTGCAACGAAATTGCAATTTCTTTGCCTAATTCACCGCTGCCTAATAACAGCGCTTTAGTGGCGGAAGCTGTGTAAGGAGTGCCTATTTTCATACTGAGTTTGCCAGATAGTTATCAATATCCTGTTTGGAAAAGCCGATTTTTTTAGCTACCCGGTCGGCATGACTAACGCGGGAGATACCGGGAACCAGTTTAAAGGTTGGTAGATCGTCGGCAAATTCCACCTGTTTGGGGACAGCGATAGCTTTGTTCAAAAAGACATCGACCAATTGATGATTATGGGTAATTAAAATGGTGCTATTGTTTTTCCGGTAAAAGCCGTCCAGCACATCAATTGACGACTGCATTTTTTCCTCAAAGGTGGTGCCTTCCGCCATTTCATCCAATACCACCAGGCTTTTGCTACTGCTATTCATGAAAATGTCGCGGGTGCGTTTTAATTCCGTGCCGAAGCGGCCTTCGCCATCGTCTAAATGACTGATTTCCGGGGCCTGGTAGTAAATATGGTCGGCAACGGATAGGTTTGCTGCCTGGGCTGGCACATAGCAGCCGATTTGCGCCAGTATCTGGATTTGGGTAATGGTTTTGCAGAACGCGGTTTTACCGCCGCTATTAGGGCCGGTAATGCAGACCAGGCGCTCGGCGGTCATGGTAAAATCATTGCCGACGTAATCAGGGTTGCCACGACCTAGCACCGGATTTTTAGCCGCTGTTAGCGACAGGTGGTGTTGTTCGTTATCATCCAGTTCAGGCAAAACGGTTGTGCCGCCATAGGCTTCCGAGTACTTGATAAAGGCCAGCAATTCATCAAGTTGCCCCAGTCCATCCAAAAGATCGCCAAGGGCTTGAGAATTTTTATAAAGATTCCTTAGCGGGGTTATGCAATGGTCGCGGTCATAGCCGCCAATTAAGGGGATATAGGCTAACAGCAAAGGCAAAAAGAACACCGAACCTATGGCTATGCCATCTTTGCTAAAATTAAAGAAATCAAGCGGCAAAAACTGCTTTAAGCCCCAAATTGCCGCAAATACCAGTGTAATCAGCAAGGGTTTAAACAGTGAAGGCCGGAAAATGGTCGCCGGTGATAGAGAATTTTGACGTTCAATTTTACTTTGCAGGCCGCGTTCACTGTTGTAAACCGGGCCAACCATCAAGGCGTATTCATTGCTTTGCGCAAAATTGCCGATTTTATTATATATGCTTTGCAGATAAGGGCTTTTTGGCGTTTCCGAACCCTGGATGGCGTCTACCAGATGCAGTACGAAGCGCACCCCGCGCACATATTCTTTATAGCCAAAGCCTTCGATATGATGTTGTTCGCGAGCTGTGCCGAACGAACCTAGAAACTGGCCGAACAGCAAGACGTACAGACGGCTTTCATCGCGAGCAGCATTGTCGATAATATTTTCGACATTGGCTCTGACTGGTGGATTGTCGCGGATTTCGCGTACGGCTTCCTGTTTGGCGTTGATGGCTTGCAGATTGTCCAGTGGCTGCGTCAAAGAACGGTACAGCACCGTTTGCCCGGCGGTGGTGGCAGCGTAATTGACGTAATCGAATAGCTCATCAACTTCAATGGTGTTAAACGCCCCGGTATCCAGCACACCCTGGCCGGTGGCCGATGGCTGGCTGGAACGGGCTTGCGGCCATTGATCATTCCAGCTTTGTAAGACATTTTGCGACATGGTGTCCCCCTGGTGTTTTTATATGCCACTTCAAAAAAGTGGTCTGTGTTGTGCAATTATGTTGAAGAGTGGCATATTAAATCAAATATCGCCTCAACATGCGTATCACTATCATTTAGGGCCGGGATGTAATGATAGGAAACACCGCCTGCCTCTATAAAAATTGCCTGGTTGGTGATGGCGATTTCTTCCAGTGTTTCCAGACAATCGACGGCAAAGCCTGGGCAGATCACATCCAGCCGTTTAACGCCTTGTTTAGGCAATTTCTGCAAAACTTCTACGCAATACGGCTTTAGCCATTCTGCTTTGCCGAAACGGGACTGAAAAACCAATTGCCACTGATTATCTGGTAGATTCAGTTTTTTGGCGATTAATTTAGCTGTCGCCTGACATTGATGAAAATACGGGTCGCCTAGTTCGGTCAGTTTGGCGGGCAAGCCGTGAAACGACATCAGCAATAATTCGGCCTGACCGTAATTTTGCCAATGCTGCTGGATGGATTCCGCAAGTGCATCTATATATGCGCGGCTTTGGTAGTAATCGCTGATAAAGCGTAGCGATGGAATTTGTCGCCAACCAGTTAATTCAGCGGCTACGGCATCGAAAACCGATGCGCTAGTGGTTGAGGAATATTGCGGATATAAAGGCAGAATGACAATTTCATCCACACCCTGCTGTTTGAGTTGTTGTAATTTTTCGCCTAGCACCGGTTTGCCGTAACGCATGGCGTAATCGATTAGCAAGTTTTTATTGCCGTGCCGGGCATTTAGTTTTTCAGCCAATTGCCGGGTAAAAACCACTAATGGCGAACCCTGCTCTGTCCAGACTGCCCGGTAGGCATGGGCAGATTTGCGAGGCCTGAACGGCAGAATAAACAGATTTAGAATTAGCCACCATAAAAAGCGTGGCAGATTCACCACGCGTTTATCGCTGAGAAACTGGCGGAGAAACCTCCGGACATCCCCGGTACTGGTTGAGTTGGGTGAACCCAGATTAACCAGAATCACTGCTGTGGTTTTGGGGATAGAGGCAGTCATGGTTTAGCGATTTATCAGATTTAGAAACTCGGAACGGGTGCTGATTTCTTCGCGGAAGATTCCGGTCATGACTGAAGTGGTCATGACGGAGTTCTGTTTTTCCACGCCGCGCATCATCATGCATAAATGTTTGGCTTCAATAACAACGGCTACGCCTCTGGCGTCGATAGCGGTTTCCACTGCGGTGGCGATTTGCCGGGTTAACTGCTCCTGAATTTGCAGACGGCGACCATACATATCGACGATACGCGCCAGTTTGGACAAGCCCAACACTTTGCCTTTAGGCAAATAACCGATGTGGCATTTGCCGATGAAAGGTAATAGATGATGCTCGCATAAGGAGTACAGCTCTATATCCTTGACGATAACCATGTCTTCGGTATCCGCCTGGAAAATAGCGCCGTTTAGCACTTCGTCCAGAGTCTTTTCATAGCCATTGCAAAGAAATTTAAAAGCTTTTGCCGCTCGTTTTGGCGTATCACGCAAACCTTCGCGGGTGATGTCTTCGCCAATTGATTCGATAATTTTGGAAAAATATTCTTGCATTGCCTATCCAGGATAAAAATTTGTTGAGTATACAACATCAGGCGATAAAATCTAGAGCCGCAAGCAGCACTTGCTCATCTGCGCCGCGTTTGTTGGTGTTATCACTTAAATGGCGTCGCCAGGCGCGCGCGCCTTCAACGCCAAAAAACAGGCCTAGCATATGCCGGACTATACTGTTTAGCCTGACGCCCGCCTGCAATTGCCGACTTATATAAGGTAGCATGGCGATGACGACTTCCCGTCTGGATTTAATGGGGTGATGATCATTAAACAAGCGGCTATCAATTTCGCTTAACAGATAAGGGTTGTGATAGATTTCTCGGCCCAGCATTACGCCGTCTAGCCCATTCAATAACTGTTCAGCGGTATCCAGCGAGGTAATGCCGCCATTGATGACGATCTGTAAATCCGGGAAATCCTGCTTGAGTTGCAATACCACATCGTAACGTAATGGCGGAATATCCCGGTTCTGCTTGGGTGATAAGCCGAATAACCAGGCTTTACGGGCATGAATTATAAAAGTACGGCAACCGGCTGCGGCCACTGTGTCGATAAATTGCTGTAATTCCTGATAGGAATCCCGCTCATCTATGCCGATACGGGATTTTACCGTGACCGGAATGTTGACGGCCTGGCGCATGGTGTCTACACATTCGGCGACTAGCGCAGGCTCCGCCATTAAACATGCGCCAAACCGGCCATTTTGCACTCTATCGCTAGGACAGCCGACATTGAGATTAATTTCATCGTAACCGAAATCGGCACCGATTTTGGCGGACAAGGCCAGATCGGCGGGGTTGCTGCCGCCTAATTGCAGGGCTACCGGGTGTTCTTCTGCATTGAATTGTAAGTGTCGTTCCTGATTGCCGTGAATGATTGCGCCGGTTGTGACCATTTCGGTATAGAGCAGGGCGTGTCGGGATAGCAGTCTGTGAAAATAGCGGCAATGTTTATCTGTCCAGTCCAGCATTGGAGCTACTGAAAAGCGGTGTGAGTTGTATTTGTTGGTATTTTGCTTATTTTCTATGGCTTCTAGCATGATTTGCTTTGATTATTCTTGGTTATTTTTGAGCAATTTTTAGACATTTTACACTATTTATTGCACAATATTTGCTCAAAAAATAATTTTGAGCAAATACATGGCGACCATTACCAAATACAAAAAAAAGGACGGCAAGTTTTCCTATCGTGCCCAAATCAGGATCAACAGAAAAGGCACAACTTACACCGAGTCCGAGACATTTGACACAAGAGTCTTAGCCAAAACCTGGGTCACCAAAAGAGAGGCGGAGCTTGGTGCCCAAAGAGTCTTAAAGCTAAAAGACAAACCGCTTAAAGTCTCCAAGATTATTGAAGATTATTTAGCGCAATTTGGAGCCAACTACGGTAGATCAAAAAATTATGATTTGGCCAGATTATTACGCTATCCGCTAGCCGATCTTGATATATCGGAAATTACCTCGCAAATTATTATTGGCCATTGTATCGAGCGTAATAAAGAAGCAAAACCTCAAACAGTTAAAAACGACGTGATCTGGCTAAAAACGGCAATCAAAACCATGCGAGCCGTCCAGGGTTTTACGTTTAATTTAGATGTGTTTGATGACGCATACGAAACATTATGGCGAGAAAAACTAATCGGCAAATCCGAAGAAAGACAAAGACGGCCTACTCGCCAAGAATTATGGGCATTATCGCGTTTTTTTGCCAAGCGCAAACGCTCAATACCGATGCTGCACATCATGTGGTTTGCAATTTATTCAGCAAGAAGGTTGTCTGAAATTACCCGTCTGGAGTGGGCGGATAATAATGCTAATAATGCGACCGGCATGGTCAGAGACGCAAAAGACCCCAGGCAAAAAAAAGGCAACCATAAGCGTTTTAAATATCCACGTTCAGCATGGAAAATTGTGCAGCGGCAACCTATCGGCAGTGAATTTGTTTTTCCATACAACCCCAAAACTATAGGCACTAATTTTGATAGGGCTTGCAACTTACTTGGCATAGTCGACTTGCACTTTCATGACCTGCGTCATGAGGCGACAAGCCGGTTGTTTGAAAGAAAACTGGGTATTGTTGACGTGCAGCAGATAACGCTCCATGAATCATGGAAAACATTGCAGAGATATGTGAATCTTGATCCGGGGGATGTGGATATATAAATCTGTAGGAGTCAGCCCGGTCGAGTGTCCGCAAAATCAATGCTTTCCATGTATACGCATAAACGGCCAAAAATCGCCTTGGTTTGTCGATGCAGGTGTGCTGGCGATATTTCTTGACCAAAAGATGGAGGAAGCCCAGAAAACTTGGAAAAAGATGAATGAATAGTTTTGTTTCTACGCGGCTATTGGGTTGTTCATGATTCGCCAATATGTATCAGCAGTTTTTTTATCCAATTAGGGTGGTAATAAATGCCCTGATTTTGCATAGTCGTAACTGCTTCCTTAAAAGAAGAAATTAAACCTTGTTTCTTGGCTTTAAGTAATATTCCCAGTGTGCCGGTAACTCGTAATCCTAAATACTCTGCCATGTTTCGACCAAATTTTTCATCAATCAACACCAAGTCCGCCTGATACTTTTGGGCCATATTCAGGGTATGTTTTTCACCTTTATCCAAGGCTAATAATAAACTGGGGCTGCTGATGGGAGTTGATGTGACAATGGTTAACCATTCAAGCCTTCTGAGTTCCGGTAAGCTTATGGGGCCGCCTACCTCGCATTCCTCAACAACTTCAGAAACCAAGTGGATCTGCCCAAATAATTTGGGTAACAAATCCAGTCTTTGGATACTGCCTAAGGCAATAATGGGTGTTGTATTGGAAAAAACGATCATAACAATGCGGTTTCTCTTTGGAAGTCATCATTGCTATCTTCCAATAAGGTTGCGCCGGCATCAAACGCCATACGTAGAAAAGCTACGCGGTTTATTCCTAACCATGCAGCGGCGCTACCCGATGATAGCTTGCCTTCTTTAAATAGACTAACGGCAGCTTGTTTTTTTAAGTAATCTGCAAAGTCTTCGGCATTGAGATGGATGCCCATTAATAATTCTGCTGGACAATCGATAGTTACTGTTTGTTGCATGTTGACCCTCGCAAATTGTTGGTTAATGCATTAAGCTAAACTGTACAGTCATTCCGAAAATAAAGCACTCATCACGTCAATCCATGTTTCAAAGGCATGAAACATAAATTGACGCAGGCGTTGCCTCAGTCACGCGGTGTCTTTTAAGCGTAATCTCAACATCCATGTCCAGCGCCGATAGGCAGCGGTATAAGCGGTCAAAGGTGAAGCCTGAAAGCCGCCCAGTGGCAAGATTGGAAACGTCCGGCTGGGTTATGCCAAGCAATTCAGCCGCCTCTCGTTGTTTTAAACCACGTTCTTCGAGCAAAAGATTGATCTGGTGCGCCAATTGGACTTTGGCGAAACGTTCTTCGCCATTGGGCAATCCTTCAAAAGGATGCTGAGTTTTTACGATGCGTTCATCGTCATTGTGCATAGTTTTGGTCACTCATGGGACGATTCGATCCATATGACGGGTTTGTTGGGTGATGGTATCATGGGGTTTATATGGTATTTCATATAAAATGTCAACGACAGGAAAGCGGTATTTGTAATTCCTTCATGATTAGTGACTGTAAAATAGCAGAGATTGATTGTCATCGTGTTTGCCGAAAACAAAACTGCCGACTATGCGCTCAAATTTTGCTCAAATAAAAAATAAATTTTTTTAAATTATTGTAAGAAAAGTATTTTTTAATATTATGCGTCCAGTCCAGCATGGGGGCGACTGAGAAACGGGGATTAGCTTGATGTATAGGGCTTAGCAGGTATTTGTTGTGGAAGTGGAAAATGACGGGAGCGATTTTTTTATGAATTTATCAAATAATGGCACGGTAAACACGGTATCGCCATGAGTTTTATTTGAGTTTGGGGTTGTTTGGAAAGTTGAAAAGTCGGGCTAGGGGAGGGTGGTCGCATTAATCAAGTCTTTTGCCTAAATCAATCCAGTTATTTGTTGATGATTTTGCAGGTAGCTCTCAATAAATTTTAGTTTGGTGGTAATTGCCGCATTGATCACAAACGGATAGGGATCGCTAACACCCATGCTGCGATTCAAGGCGTTGAGCGCCACGGAAAAGTCTTGCCAGACTGCCAGGCTATCCGCAAAATCTTCACTGCCGTATGGGATAAGACCATAAGCAGTCGCTGTTTCCAGTGTTTCCCTGATATGCAGGTAGTGCGCCCAGCATTCCGCCCAATCCTCCAGAGGATGGGCGCTGGCGTAAGCGCTGATATAACAGTTTTGCCAATCGCTACGCGCACCATGTCGATAAAAATACCTTAGCGATGCGTTATAGTCTTGCCGTTCATCGCCGAACAATTGTCTGTAGTTACTGAGCATTGTGCTATCTCTAGGCAATTTCATCCAGTAATAGTGGCCCATTTCATGTCGAAAATGGCCTAGCAATGTGCGGTAGGCTTCTTTCATCTTGTGTTGAGCTGCACTACGAAAACTGTCATCGGCTTCAGCCGCATTCAAGGTAATTACGCCGCCAGTGTGGCCGGTATAAACCATATCCAGTTTACTCAAACGGTTCGTGCGCCTATCTTCTAGAAAATCAAATAATAATGGGGATTGTTGATTGTTGGCATTGCGGTCGGGAATTGGCAAATTTAAATGCAGTAGCATGTAAAATGCCCGGCGCTTGGTGGCCTCCAGTTTGGCCCAGCGATAGAGATTATGTTTGACGGCAAGATTGGGTATGGTGCGGGTCAGGCGGCAGGCGCGGCATTGCGGATTGGGATCCGCCATGCTTACCAGCCAGTTGCAATCAAGTACGGTACGGTGTTGGCAGGGTCTGTAGGTAGCGCTATGCCGCTCCAGTTTGACCATTTTCAGTTGTTCAGGGATAAAGCCCAGCGCACCTAAGCAAGTTGTGCAGAAGGTGTTCTCAAAAAAAATTTCGTTGCCGCAGGCACAAGAGAAACGTTTCATGATGTAGTTAGACTAAGCATAACTTAACCGTCAGCCTGTTCAGCTTGTTGCAAATTTTCTTCGGCAGTCATCCACTCAATTTCCGCCTGCTCCAGCTGGCTATCAGTCAAGATTTTTTGAGCCAGTATTTGTTTGAGCTGCTCTTTGCTGTCATCCGTATAAATGGCCGGATCAGCCAGTTGTTCTTCGAGTTTGCGCTGGTGTTGATGAAATTTTTCAACAGCGGCTTCGGCTTTTTTTACTTTATCCATATAAGGTTTCAGGCGATTGCGACGATCTGCATCCTGTTTGCGCTGATCTTTGCGCGATAGGTTGCTATTATTGTCAGGGTTTGGAGCTTCTTCGCCAACGCGCTTTTGTTCAGTTAGCCATGAACGATAATCATCCAGATCGCCATCAAAAGCTTGTACTTTGCCTGTTGCAACTAGCAGCAATTGATCGGTTACCGAGCGCAGTAAATGCCTGTCATGTGATACGACCACTATTGCGCCTTCATATTCCTGCAAGGCGATGCTTAAGGCATGGCGCATTTCCAGGTCGAGGTGGTTGGTTGGTTCGTCCAGCAATAGCAGATTGGGGTTTTGGAAAACCAGCAGCGCCAGAACCAGTCTGGCTTTTTCGCCGCCGGAGAAAGGGCCGACAGGATCGTTAACCTTATCGCCGCGAAAATCAAATCCGCCCAGAAAATTACGTAAATCCTTTTCGGTAGCCTGTTTGTCAAGCTGTTGCAAATGCCAGAGAGGGCTTTCATCCAAACGCAATTGCTCCAGCTGATGTTGAGCAAAATAACCGATATGCAAGGCTTCAGCGGTCTGAACCTTGCCGGATAGTGTAGCCATTTTACCCGCTAGCACTTTAATCAGGCTGGATTTGCCGGCACCATTAGGACCCAGTAAACCAATGCGGTCGCCGGGTGAAATAGACAGCGATGCATTTTTGATGACGACTTTATCGCCATAGCCAATATCGGCATCTTCAATTTTCAGCAATGGATTAGGCAGTTTTTTAGGTGGCGGGAAGCTGAAATTGAACGGTGAATCGATATGCGCCTGCGCAATAATTTCCATGCGCTCCAGAGATTTTATCCGGCTTTGCGCCTGTTTGGCCTTGGTGGCTTGGGCCTTGAAGCGGGTAATAAAGCTTTGTATATGGGCGATTTCACGTTGTTGTTTTTCAAAAGCGGATTGCAGTTGGGCCAGCTTTTCAGCACGCATGCGCTCAAAATCGGAATAATTACCGGTGTATATTTCGGCTTTACCCTGCTCTATATGAATGATGTGATCGGTAATGGTGTCCAAAAAATCCCGGTCATGGGAAATCAGCAATAAAGTGCCAGGATATTTGCACAACCAGTCCTGTAACCAGATGACGGCATCCAGGTCAAGGTGATTGGTAGGCTCATCCAGTAATAGTACATCGGAGCGGCACATCAGGGCTTGCGCTAAATTTAACCGCATCCGCCAGCCGCCGGAAAAACTACTGACCGGATGGCTTTCTTGTGCCGTGCTAAAGCCCAAACCATTCAGTAATCGACCGGCTCGGGCATGAGCAGTATAGCCGCCGATATGATCCAGCGCCGAGTGTAGTTCTGCCAGCTTAAGGCCTTCGTGCGCCTGTTCAGCCTCATGCAATTGTTGTTGCAGGGCGCGCAGCTCGCGGTCACCATCCAGTACATAATCAAGCGCCGAACATTCTAGCGCGGGTGTTTCCTGGGCCACATGAGCAATTTCCAGATTGGGCGGCATGGAAAACTCGCCTTCATCGCTATGAAGCGTACCTAACAACATGGCGAACAAACTGGATTTACCCGTGCCATTTGCCCCGGTAAGGCCAATTTTCTGGCTTTTGTGAATGGTAAATGACGCGGCGTTGAACAATAAACGATTGCCGCGACGAATTGCTATGTTTTTGAAATTGAGCATGGAATTTGGAAACGGTCTCTGTTATCGGTTGTGGTGAAAGCCACGATAGGGGGAGGATTTTACCGGTTTGTGGTCGATAAGAACGAAATATCCGCTTAAACGACAGTGATTTTAGAATTCTGGAACAGGAAACCATATGGCTATTACTGCCTTTTTGATGGATAATGGGCTATGTTTTAATTTCCATCTACCCCTCTGTTACAAGAATGAAACACAAACTTGAAAGCCTTTTGCAACATGCAGTTGAATCCCTGAAAGCGCAAGGCATTCTTGATCGCGAACTAAGTGTGCAAATTAGCCTGGAGCGTACCCGTGATCCTCTACACGGCGATTTTGCCACCAATGTGGCCATGCTGTTGGCAAAGCCTGCCCGGCTTAATCCAAGGCAGCTGGCTGAAAAAATTATCGCCGCCTTGCCGGAAGACAATCTTATTGCCAAACTGGAAATTGCTGGCCCCGGTTTTATTAATTTTTTCATCAACGCTGACAGTCAATTCCAGGTGGTCAGACACATTCATGAACAGGGCGCAAGATTTGGCTTGAGCAAAACCGGCGGCAGCAAACGTGTGCAGGTCGAATTTGTTTCCGCCAATCCCACCGGGCCTTTGCATGTCGGTCATGGTCGCGGAGCGGCTTATGGATCGGCTGTCGCCGATTTGCTCGAAGCCGTCGGCTATCAGGTTGATCGCGAATATTATGTGAACGATGCCGGTCGACAAATGGATATTTTGGCCACCAGTGTTTGGTTGCGCTACCTGGAAGAATGTGGAGAAGTATTCCCGTTTCCGGTCAATGGCTATCGTGGCGATTATGTCCGGCAAATCGCCGCCAGGCTTTTTGAGTTGGCAGGTAGAAAATACCACAATGGAATTTCTGACTTGTTGAGCAATTCCCCGGAAGGTGCGATGCAAGCGCAGTCGAATGACATTTTTCCCGACGAAGGTCAACCTGACGGCGATAAAGAAAAACATATCGACTCACTGATTCAGTATGCAAAAAATTGCTTGGGTAAAGCCGGTTACGATCAGGTGTTTCAGATAGGGCTAGATGACATTCTGGCCGATATTAAAGACGACCTAGAAGAATTCGGCGTTAGCTACCAGCAATGGTTTTCCGAGCGTAAATTAATGGATGACGGTTCCGTGCAGAAAGCGCTGGCGCGTTTGCAGGACGCTGGTTATTTATATGAAAAAGACGGAGCCATCTGGTTTGAGTCTGCGCGCTTGGGAGATGAAAAAGACCGGGTTGTCAGGCGCGAGAATGGCCAGTACACCTATTTTGCCTCTGATATCGCCTATCATATGCAAAAGCTGGATCGCGGCTATGATCAAATCATTAATATCTGGGGCGCAGATCATCATGGCTACATTCCCAGGGTCAAGGCGGCTATCCAGGCGCTCGGCGCGGATGAAAGCAAACTGAAAGTATTGCTGGTGCAATTTGCTGTGCTATATCGCGGCGATGAAAAAGTGCAAATGTCCACCCGCTCCGGCGAGTTTGTCACGCTCAGACAGTTGCGTAGCGAAGTTGGCAAAGATCCTTGCCGGTTCTTTTATGTGATGCGTAAATCCGAACAGCATATGGATTTTGATTTAAAGCTGGCAACCTCTAAAAGCAATGAAAACCCGGTTTATTATGTGCAGTATGCCTATGCCCGTGTTTGCAGTGTATTGCGACAGGTTGATGAAAAAAATATCCAGCGTGACCTGCAACTGGGTATGGAAAATGTCAATTTATTGACGGCGGAACAAGAAAGCGCTTTGCTGACAACGCTGTCAAAATATCCTGAAACGCTGGCGCGCGCCGCCATGCAATATGAGCCGCACCAGTTGATCAATTATTTACGTGAATTGGCGCATCAGTTTCATAGCTACTACAATGCCCACCAGTTTTTGGTGGATGACAACAAGCTTTGTAACGCCAGACTTAATCTGATTTGCGCCGTCAAACAGGTGTTAGGAAATGCTTTGACGCTGCTGAAAATCAACGCGCCTGAATCCATGTAATGCCAAGAGACTATAAGCATCGCGTACACAGCGACAGATATAGAGCCACCCGGAGACCGACCAGAAGTCCGGTTAATATCGTGTTGCGTTGGCTTTTTGTCATTGCGTTACTGATTGCTTTTGGTGTGTTTTTAAACATGCTGCGTAAAATTGCCCCTGAATTGATCAGTTCCAAGCCGATTGCCGAAAATCACCCCGTTGTCGAGCAGCTTACTCAGGAAGTGCAGATTACTCAGCCAGCCCCGGTAGAGACGCCAAAAAAGCCGGAGCCGCAGCCCGCCGCAGAGCCTGAAGAACCGCGATTCGATTTTTATACCATTCTTCCGCAAGCAGAAACAGTTGTGCCGGATTATGAAATAAAAACGCGGGTTAGAGAGGAGTTAGTCGGCAAAACCAAAGCTGCAAAATATATGATGCAGGCCGGTTCTTTTCGCGAATCTGCTGAAGCGGAAACGCAAAAAGCCAAATTGGCTCTATTAGGTATTCAATCGCGTATTGAGAAAGCCAAGGTAGGGGATGTTATCTGGCATAGGGTAAAAGTCGGGCCTTATGACAATCCTTCCAGCGTTTCAACCATCAAAGAATTGCTTCAAAAAAATGGCTTTGGGGTTATCGTTACCGAGAGTGGTCAATAGCAACGTGAGCAGCGCTATGCAATAACCAGCCCGTTAAAAACTTAATAACGGATCTGGTCAGGCGTAACTCAAAAATTCTGCCTTGCCTATCAAGCTAAGGTACGGTTTTTGCTGGCAATCGCATTTAACGGCAATTCTCTATTCTTCAATAGGTTCTCGTTTTATGAGTCAATCAATAACGTTCGTAATGTATTGAATTTAGTCGATATTTTTAAAATGCCTGTTATTGCGCATTTTGGTGGCGAAAACCGGATTATTGAAGGATTTGTTTTTAACTGGCTTATATCCGTGCACCAAAAACTACGATAGTTTTACCGTGAGCGCTAATCAACCCTTTATCTTCAAGTTCTTTGAGAACACGTCCCGCCATTTCCCGTGAACAACCTACAATTCGACCGATTTCCTGTCGGGTAATGTGCAATTGCATTCCATCAGGATGGGTAATGGCATCGGGTTCATTGGCTAAATCCAGCAGTGTTCGGGCAATTCGCCCGGCAACATCCATAAACGCCAGATCTCTATATTTGCGGTTAGTGATTAAAAGCCTTGCGGAAAGCTGTTCGCCCAATGCCGTGAGCAAGGCGATGGCGTGATCCCGTAATTCGGCATTCAACAATGCTTTGAATTGATCGTAGTTAATTTCCGCGATTTGACAGCGGGTACGGGTTTTTACCAGAACGGTTCGGACTTCGCTGGTTTTGAATACCCCTATTTCCCCGACAAAATCATGTTTGTTTAGATAGGCTAGGATCAATTCCCGTCCATCGTCATCCTCGACACTGACGCTAACCGAGCCTTCAACAAGAAACAACAGCTTGTCACCATCGTCGCCAGGTCGAACAATGGTTTTTTTTGCCGGGTAATTGCGGATACCGCAAAATTGCAGGAACGCTTTGAGCGTGGCCGGAGAAATTTTATTGAGTTTGGCTAAAGGCATAATTTCAGAAAAAGGTGTTCAATAGAGAGCTACCGTAAACAATGTTGCGGAAGATTGCAAAAAAAAATCAATACAATATGATGTCAGCATTGTAAAATTTGCGTCAATACTGATAACTGTGGATTTTAACATGCAAGCAACAATTAAGTGGATTGATGGCAGAATGTTTGTCGGTGAATCCGGCAGTGGGCACTCTGTCGTTATGGATGGCCCACCAGATCATGGCGGGCGAAATCTTGGTGTGAGACCTATGGAAATGATTCTGCTAGGTCTGGGTGGATGTTCTTCGTTTGATGTCATCGATATTCTTGAAAAAGGTCGTCACCAAATTGTGAACTGTACCACAGAATTGACGGCTGAACGCGTTGAATCCATTCCAAGTGTCTTCAGCAAAATTCATTTGCACTTTCGCATAGTCGGCAAAGCTTTGCCTGTGGCGGCCGTGGAGCGTGCCGTAAGGTTGTCGGCGGAGAAATATTGTTCCGCATCAATTATGCTTGTTAGGGCAGGCGTGGACGTTAGTCATGATTTTGAAGTTATAGAGGGTTGATAGGTTGAGCAAATTACAATTACACGGGTTTAATAACCTGACCAAATCTCTGAGTTTTAATATTTACGATGTGTGCTATGCGCCAAAAGAGCAGGAGAAAGCCTACATTGAATATATTGACGAGGCCTATAACGCTAAAAGGCTGACCCAGATTTTAAAAGATGTGGCGAACATCATTGGTGCGCAGATCTTAAATATCGCTCATCAGGATTATGATCCGCAAGGGGCTAGTGTGACGATGTTGATATCCGAAGGCGCGGTCATTCCGGCAGGTATGAATTCCGAGTCTCCAGGTCCGTTACCCGATACGATTTTGGCGCATTTGGATAAAAGTCATATAACCGTGCATACCTATCCCGAGAGTCACCCTGACACCGATATTTGTACCTTCAGGGCAGACATTGATGTTTCCACCTGTGGTCAGATTTCGCCGTTAAAAGCCTTAAATTATTTGATTCACAGCTTCGAATCCGACATTGTGATCATGGATTACAGAGTACGGGGGTTTACTCGAGATGTGTCCGGGCAGAAAATTTATATTGACCATAAAATTAATTCTATTCAGAACTACATCGCTGAAAGCACGAAAGAGTTGTATCAGATGATAGATGTTAACGTTTATCAGGAAAACATTTTTCATACCAAGATGCGCCTGAAAGAAACCGAGTTGGAAAACTATCTTTTTGAAAAGGAAAGCAATTTTAGTGAGGATGAAAAAGAGGAGATTCAAGCGCAATTACATGAAGAAATGGCCGAAATTTTTTACGGCAGAAATTTTTCTTAGATTTTGCAGCACTATTCGGCTGAACTGACAGTTAAGCGACGAGCATCTACAGAATGTTGTCCGTGCTTACAAATCTGTGGAATGGGGTGTTTTTTGCCCTAAAGATTTAAGCTAGGCATAAAAGTCATAATAGCCGGATGGTTTTTATCTGTCTGGAAGAGGCGATTTGCGCGATGGATGGCTATTGTTGAGTGTTAATAACAATTGGAATCTCTGTGGCGCTGTTGTGGAGGGAAAAACTTGTCTGCACACGGATGGTTTGGGTAAGGGGTTTTCGGTGCATGGTAAGGCTACATTGCCGCTGATTGATAGGCACATAGCAGAGTGTGTGAAATGACGCAATGAATGCGGAAAATTTTAAAAAAATAGGTTAAATAACATAGTTTTTTTTATGCCATAAGACGTTCATCCTTGAAGCCCATGTTTATCGGCATGTTTGCATTCTGGCATGGCTATTGCTTTATTATAAGCGGTGTCAAGGATGTTAAGTTCTCTCCCCCGCGAACATGGAAAACAATGAGGCCAGGGACAATCCGGGTATAAAATGTAGGAAAACATTTTTGCCCGGACATGGATGTTCCTATCGCATCGTCAAATCCCCCCGCAATGCATAAAAAATTGAATTTCGGCTTTTATTCTGCAAATTCTGCGCAAGGATACAAAGTTGTTTTCAAAATAACAGATAGAATTTAATCAAAAAAACCTCCACAATATTAACAGCTACTCTAAAGAGCTGAATAGCATTGTGGATGCAAGCCATGAATTGGGCGTTTTCACTAGATTGCCATTGACTACATGGCTATTTTTAGCTCTTAATAGCTGTTATTTCAATACGGAGATTTTTATGTTCAAAAAGCAGTTGATAATTCTAACGGTAATACTTGTCATGTTAAGTGGCTGTAGCCGGATTATTTTTCGCCCAAGCGAAGCAAAAGATGATGACTTGATCGAACTTAGTTACGATGCTGTCGATAAGCTGGTCATGAATTTAAAGCAGCCATTGCCAAGAGGCAGTCTGGTGGTAATCAATTCCTTGATTAATATTGGTGATCTTGGGCAAAGTCTGGCTTTTGGACGTATTGTCTCCGAGCAGCTTTCATCCGCATTCCAATCCAATGGCTATCTGGTCATGGGCATGGAATTGCCCACGGAAATGTTTGTTAAAAACGAAGTAGGAATTCTTCAGCTTTCGGAAAAAACCAAAGAAGCCTTAAAAAATGTGGGTGCCAAGGTGCTGGTCATCGGCTCTTATGCACCAGGCCGCAACAATATTTATGTCTCCTTGCGTATTGTCGATATAGAGAGTCAAACCGTTATCGCAACAACAGACTATCCAGTCACAATGGGGCCGGATATTAAAGCGATGGCAACCCCTGTACAGCCACCATCGCAAAATTAGGCATTAGGTAGCACGAGCTGCCTCACTGTTATTGTGAGGCGGCATACTGCTGGAAATTTGGCTTAAGTCTTGATGCGGGTGTCTGTCCGGCAAGTTTGAGATAAAAAGTTTTCCACAGCTAGTCTGTCAAATGGCCAGTCAAGTTGGTTTTCGCTATCAATTTGCCATAAAACCGGAATTTTTAGTGCGTATTTTTCCTGCCATTCCGCCTTATCCATAATGTCGGACATTTGAAAGTCAACCCCCAAATCCGACAGGATTTGGGTGGCATCCTCGCATAAATGACAACCGTCCGTAGCGAATAAGATGAAATTGAACACGCTTTCCCTGTCGGTTTTTCAATGATGTAAGTGGGCGGCCAGCCAGCGTTCGGCGATTTCAAGCTTAATGCCTTTGCGTTGCGCATAATGCTGTAATTGGTCGTGCTCTATTTTGCCCACATTGAAATATTGCGAATCTGGATGCGAGAAATACCAGCCACTAATAGCAGCGGTAGGCGTCATCGCAAAGTTCTCGGTTAATTCAATGGTGGTATGCTCGGTGACATTAAGCAATTCAAACAACTTGGCCTTTTCGGTGTGATCTGGACAGGCGGGATAGCCCGGCGCAGGACGTATTCCCAGATAAGCTTCAGCTATGAGATCTGCATGGTCATGATTTTCATCTTCAGCATAGCCCCAGTAATCCTGGCGCACTTTCAAATGCAGATATTCGGCGAACGCTTCAGCCAGGCGATCGGCCAGCGCTTTTAACATGATGGCACTATAGTCATCGTGATCTTTTTCGAATTCTTCAAGCTTGCTGTCTATGCCTATTCCAGCGGTTACAGCAAAACCGCCCAGATAGTCAGGTACGCTGTTAACAGGTGCAATAAAGTCCGAGAGGCAATAATTTGGGCGACCCGGTGCCTTGATGTTTTGTTGACGGAGATGATGCAAAATTTCACGCTGTTGAGATCGGTTGTCATCACTATACAGAATAATGTCATCATCTGAGCTATTAGCCGGGAAAAAACCGATGACGGCCCTGGCGGTCAGCCATTGTTCGGTAATGATACGTTTCAGCATAGCCTGAGCATCTGCAAACAGTTTACTGGCTTCATCGCCGACAATTTGATCACTAAGAATGGCCGGGTAGCGACCTGATAATTCCCAGGTCTGAAAAAAAGGTGTCCAGTCTATGTATTTGGCCAGTATATCCAGTGACACATCGGATATTACTTTTATGCCCAGAAATTTTGGTTTTGTGGGCGTGTGATCGGTAAAATTGTACTTATTCTGCCGCGCTGTTTCCAGGCTATGTTGCTGAGTTTTTGCTTGACGACCTTTGTGACGTTCGCGTACCACCGCATATTCTTCACGAGTTTTGTCGATGAAATTAGCTTTCAAATCGTCGCTTAATAATGAGCTGACTACACCTACACTACGGGAAGCATCGGTCACATAGATCGTTGGTGCGTGATAATTAGGTTCGATTTTGACAGCAGTGTGGGCGCGGGAGGTGGTGGCACCGCCTATCATTAATGGAATTGTAAAGCCTTGCCTCTGCATTTCCCTGGCGACATGCACCATTTCATCCAGCGAAGGGGTGATGAGTCCGCTTAGGCCAATAATGTCTACATTTTGTTCACGAGCGGTTTTTAGAATGGTTTCGGCTGGTACCATAACGCCTAGATCAATGACTTCGTAATTATTGCACTGCAAAACCACACCAACAATATTTTTGCCGATGTCGTGGACATCGCCTTTTACCGTCGCCATTAACACTTTACCGTTAGTCTGGCGTTCGCCGTCGTTCGCCACATCCATGAATGGCATCAGATAGGCAACAGCCTTTTTCATCACGCGTGCCGATTTCACCACTTGCGGCAAAAACATTTTGCCTTCGCCGAATAAATCGCCGACCACGTTCATTCCGTCCATCAGTGGCCCTTCTATCACATGCAGAGGCTTTTCTGCTTCCAGCCTGGCCTGTTCGGTGTCTTCATCAATGTAATCGGCAATGCCTTTCACCAGTGCGTGTTCCAGGCGTTTGTTAACCGGCCATGTTCGCCATTCCAGGGTTTCCTGTTTGACTGCTTGACCAGTACCACGATATTTTTCGGCAATTTCCAGCAGTCTTTCAGTGGATTCAGGGTGGCGATTAAGAATCACATCTTCCACAATGTTGCGGAGTTCCAGTGGAATGTCGGCATAAATGGCTAGCTGACCGGCGTTGACAATACCCATGTCCATTCCAGCATGTACAGCATGGTATAAAAATACGGCGTGAATGGCTTCCCGAACCGGGTTATTGCCGCGAAACGAGAAGGATACGTTGGACACGCCGCCGGAAATCAGCGCATGAGGCAGGGTTTGCTTGATAATGCGGGTAGCTTCGATAAAATCGACGCCGTAATTATTGTGTTCTTCTATACCGGTCGCGACCGCAAAAATATTGGGGTCGAAAATAATGTCTTCAGCCGGAAAACCGATTTGTTCGGTGAGGATTTTATAAGCGCGGCTGCAGATTTCGATTTTGCGCTGCATGGTATCTGCCTGCCCGTGTTCGTCAAACGCCATGACAATTACCGCAGCGCCATATCTGCGCACCAGTCTGGCCTGCTTGATGAATGCTTCTTCACCTTCCTTGATGGAGATGGAATTAACAATGCCTTTGCCCTGAATGCATTTCAGACCGGCTTCCAAAATATCCCATTTAGAGGAATCCAGCATCACCGGAACTTTGGCAATATCGGGTTCGGCTGCAATCAGGTTTAAAAACCGCACCATCGCGGCTTTGGAATCGAGCATCCCTTCATCCATGTTAATATCGATGATTTGCGCACCATTTTCAACCTGCTGTTTGGCAATATCCAGCGCTGCTTCATAGTTTTCCTCTACGATCAGCTTTTTAAAGATTGCTGAACCCGTCACATTGGTACGTTCGCCGATATTAACAAACAGGGTCTCCGCGTCAATAGACATGGCTTCCAAACCGGATAAATGGCATTTTTTGGGCAAGTGCGGGATTTTGCGGGGTGAATATTTGCTCAGCTTATTTGCAATGGCGCGTATGGTATCTGGCGAGGTGCCGCAACAGCCGCCTATGATATTCAGATAGCCGCTTGCAGCCCAGTCGGCCAATTCGTCCGCCATTTGTTCAGGGGTTTCATCGTATTCGCCAAATTCATTGGGCAAGCCGGCATTAGGATGAGCAGAGACATGAGTGTCGGCGATATTCGATAATTCTGCAATGTACTGACGTAGTTCTTTCGCGCCTAAAGCACAGTTAAAACCTATCGAAACGGGTTCCACGTGTTTGAGCGAAGTCCAGAATGCAGCGGCAGTTTGTCCAGATAGGGTGCGGCCGGATGCATCGGTAATCGTACCGGAAATCATGACCGGCAATTTATGGCCCAGTTTATCGAATGTTTTCGTAACGGCAAAAATCGCCGCCTTGGCGTTAAGTGTATCGAAAACGGTTTCGATAAGTATAATATCGGCACCGCCGGCTATCAGGCCTTCAGTAGCTTCACTGTAGGTCAAAACCAGGTCATCGAATGTTATGTTGCGAAATCCAGGGTCGTTAACATCCGGGGACATTGATGATGTCCGGTTGGTAGGTCCCAGCACCCCGGCGACAAATCGCGGTTTATCGGGTGTCAGTGCGTTGACTTCTGTGGTGGCCTGTTTGGCAATTCGTGCTGAAGCCAAATTGATCTCGTAGGCCAGGTCTTCCATCCGATAGTCGGCCATGGCAACGCGGGTGGCGTTGAAGGTATTGGTTTCGATGATGTCGGAACCGGCGTCAAGATAGGCACGGTGTATGGCTTTGATGATGTCAGGCTGGGTAAGCGACAACAAATCATTATTCCCTTTAAGGTCTGTCGGCCAGTTTGCAAAACGTTCACCGCGATAATCCTTTTCGCTCAGCTTATAGCTCTGTATCATGGTGCCCATGGCGCCATCCAGGAACAAAATACGTTGCGATAATTGCTGAATTAATTGTGTTTTACTGTTCATAAACCTGAAAGTTCGGTTGTTAAATCGAAAAGCTTAAGGTGGCTTAATGCCCCCTCAATTATTTTTTACCACTCATCAAATTATAAAAATATGACTAAACCCAATCTATTACATGTTGTCAAAAGCGTTATAGCTGCCGTAGTTGGCGTACAAAGCGACAAAAACAGGGAGGTGGATTTCAAGCATGGTTCCTTGTCGGCCTATCTCATTGTTGGGCTGATTGTGACTCTGCTGTTTATCTTCGCGGTTGCAAAAGTCGCGACATGGGCGGCAGGCCAATAATGGCATGGTGCTGACTGGTTAAGGTTGCGAAGCCGATAAATTATGCTGTCCGTAAGTTTTACAAAAGTACATTCCTGAGTTTGGGGCGATACATTGATCAGAACGGAAGTCCGTATTTATATTTTGGCAATGAGTTGCGAAAAGCCGGTTATGTTGATGGCTTTTCGCAACGGATTTTTAATTAGATGTTTTGAAGCTATCTTTTATGCTGGTAAAAAGTTCCTTGATGCCACTGAATAAATTGGCTGGGGTCAGCGCTTCTTTCAGAATAAATTGGGTGCGAATCACCGCAACCACTAAAAAGCTCAGGATGGATGGAAATAATTCGCATATCGCAGGCATAAATAAGCCCCCGGCTGCTTCCTGGGTTTTTCTGTCTCTGGCGTCTGTCAGGCTGGGATCGTAATCGCCGCCAATGTCTTTGCCGCCCAGCGCGTCAATAATTTCAATACAGAATATATCCGCCAGCACTAGAGATGCAAAAAACACCACTGCACTTCCTGCTACCCACCACAGCACATTGCCTTTTTTGGCGCGGATCACAGTCTGGTAAACCCAGATCGCTATCAAAATCATAATTATACCACTGATCATGTTTCATTCCCCTTTAACTGTTGTTATTGTTATCAAAGTTTACACTAGAGACGCATAGTACCCATAAACGATAAAGTTGGCAATTTGCACAGCTATCTTTCTGCAACAGTCATCAATTACTTGACATTAAAGGAAGCTGAAGTAACATATGAGCTTCGGCCGCCAACGAAATGGCAGATTTTTTATAACAACTAAACTAGAAGGTAGGAGGCACCCATGGGAGCGATCTTAGATTTAACAGAATTGCTGAAAGAACCGTCAGGCATGATTGGAGCGCTTGTCATTATCGCTGCAGGATACTTCTTCGTGAAATGGGTGTTTAAGGAGCCTACTGACGAAGAATAAGCATTGCCATAAAGCATAGCTTTTCTCAAAAGGCGACGTAGCTCACTACGTCGCCTTTTTTATGCGTAAAGTTCAAGGTTCCTGTCTTAAATACCTTATAATTTGTGCAATTTTCGCGTATTGGCAAAAAAATGTACAAATTCTTCCATTCCAAAATCAATGCACTTTATCTTAAGAAAGCCCCTGCGACCGGTGTAGGTCTGTTCAGGATGCTGTTCGGACTGGTGACTTTACAGGAAATTCTGTTCCTGATTTATTTCAATCATCTAATTTTTGATCCGATTCCATTTCTGGATGTCGAATTCCCGATGATCGTTTTTTTTCTCTGGCTTTGGGCTTTAATAGCGCTGGCACTGACTTTGGGGTATCGCTGTCAGACGGTCAGTATCGCCAATTATATTTTTTGGCTGATTTTTGTAAATTTCACGCCAATGCAGCGCGATTTTGATGGCGGATTTGATTTGTTCATGACGGGCGCAAATTTTTTCCTGATATTTATGCCCATCGACAAAGCTTTTGCGCTTGACAGTCTCAGAAAAAAGTTTGCAACGCCTTTTGTGCATTATTCAAAATACAGCCTGCCGGAAGTTTCGGCTTTAGTCTATTATCTTCCGGTGGCGATCTGTCTTGGTTTTTTGTATTTCGATTCCGTCATCCATAAAATGTTTGCTGAGCATTGGCGCAACGGCTTGGGTGCATGGCTGCCGACATCCATCCCGTATTACATGTCTGCATTGGACATGTCTTGGTTGTTGAATAATGAGATCCTGGAAAAAATGATAGGTTATACCATCATTATTTTCCAGTTCACCTTTCTGTTTTTTTTCCATCAGCGTCGGTTAAGGCCAATCTTTTTTTGGGTGGGAGTGGGGATGCATCTGGGCATTACCCTGTCATTCAACATCTATCCTTTCGGTATGGGGATGCTGGCGTTTTATACGCTGGTTATGCCGTTCAGTTGGTATAGATGTATTGCCGGGTGGTTGACAGTCAAACAGCCGCTACTCACGGTGTTTTACGATCAGCAATGTCCGTTATGTTGTCGTACGGTGTTATTACTTAATCATTTCGATGTTTGCCGTAGCGTTAGCTATAAACCGATGCAAACCAATGCCAAAAGTTACCCGGCGCTGAATGCGTTGAACGAGCAACAATTGCTGGCTGATTTGTATGCGCTGGATGGGCAAGGACGATTGTTTTCCGGCGTGGCGACATACGCACAAATTCTGATAGCGATGCGTTATACCGCATGGTTGGGCTGGTTACTGAAAGTTCCGGGCATCTTTCAACTGGCTTGTTACCGGTATCGTCGGATTGCGGATACCAGACTCAGGTTGAAATGCGATGTCAGCTGTGTCGCCGAGACCGGTGCTGGTTTTAGCAAAACCCTGTACGAGAAAATTTTTGAACCGGATAATCTTAAAGCGACCCGAGGTTTTGTCAGCAAAATTACCAAAGTACTGGTGGTAATCGTATTTTTGCAATTGAATAGCACCATACATTACGGATTGTTGTATCGATTTGATGTAAACACCCGGCAAACATCGCTAACCAGCGCCATGACGGATATGAGTAATGCGTTGCTGATGTTTTCCAATACTTTTCTTGGCATAACGCCTCATGCCCTTTATCTGCATGACCATTTTGCAGGCTACAATCATTTGCTGGCCATTACCTATCTTGATAAAGACGGTAATGAGCAATGGTTACCGTTCGTCAATGAGCAAGGCCGATTGCTTGCGCCCAACTGGGGTCGTGTGCATTCCATGTGGGCTAATATTGCAGTCACCCCCAATATCGATGAACTTCGATTGAAAAAATTTATTATGAAAGTCACCGCATTTTGGGGCAAAAAAATCGGTCTCGATCTGGATAACACGCATTTCATTGTCAAAATGAAAAAAATAAATGCGCCATTTTTGTGGGAGAAGGATCTTAGAAACAATAATTTAGCAGGTAGCTGGCAGGCAATTGGCTATGTAAAGTGGCATGGCAAGGTAGTCAAGGTTTTTCTTCCAGAAGATGTCGATGGCTTGTGATTGTGCAAGGACTTGCAAGACGGAATTTGCCATGATATAAATTTTGTGTGCTTGTTTTTAGCACAACCAAAATTTAAAAAAGCAACTAATTCGGAGGATGTAATGAAAAAAGTATTTTCTGCTTTGGCTATGATTCTTATGATTTTGAGTCTGAGTGGCTGCATGGATAATCCTGATGGCGGCAACAAAAAACCGGCTAACTACGGTAGCGGATCCGAGCAACAGAAGGGTTAATTCGCTATGAGATAAGGCCTGTTCCAGCAGGCCTTATGCTTTTTGATACGGCTGTTTGTGAGGAATATGTAGAAGAGGTCTTGCACAAAACACTTTTAACATGTTATAAATTCCGCCGTGCTAAATTTAGTACACACTAGAAATATAAAAACCTTAAATTTGGAGGATGTTATGAAAAAAGTATTGTCTCTTTTGGCTATGGCGATGATGATTGTTAGCTTGACAGGTTGCATGGACAACCCAGATGGCTCAAAACAAAAAGTTTCTAGCTCTACTTCTTCAGTACAGCTTTAAATTGCTAAAAAGTAAGGCCCGCTTAGGCGGGCCTTATCTTGCTCATGGCTTAATAAATTCCCTGCTTTTTTGAAACAAACTCTTTAACACAGGCTGGATTCGAACCAAGTTAGTGTATCGATTTAAAATTCTAACGCGTCACAGCGGCTAAAGCTTTAGTGTGACCGGGCGTTTTTCGATGTAATTTCCAGCATAGCCTGATTAATCCAGTCTTCAGCCTCAGCATTAATTTCCTTGGATTTTTTACCTTCTGTCGTGATCAGTGGGCCGATTTTGACGGTAATGACTCCCGGATACTTTAAAAAGCTGTTGCGTGGCCAGAATTCCCCTGCATTGTGCGCCAATGGTAGCACAGGATAAGCTGATTTCTGGGCAAGCATGGCTCCCCCGGCATTAAATTTTTTACTGTCATTTGGCGCAACTCTGGTGCCTTCTGGAAAAATTATCACAAACAAACCTTCCTGCAAGCGTTGACTGCCTTGCTCAATTAACATGCGCAAGGCTTCTTTCTGGTTTTTCCTGTCTATTGCTATCGGTTTCAATGTCGCCAAAGCCCAGCCGCCAAAGGGAATTTGCAGCAGCGATTTTTTTAGAACAGCGGTTTGCGGTGAAATAAATTGCCGCAAGGCAACAGTCTCCCAGGCGGACTGATGTTTGCTTAGTACAATCACCGCTCGGTCTGTAGGGATGTTTTCCCGTCCCTCTATGACATGACTTAATCCGCAGCACAGCTTCAGCATATACAGCAGACAATCAATCCAGATATCGGCGATTTTGTAGCGCACGGAAAAGGGAAAAATCGTACAAATCAGGATAAGCAAGCCAACAATCAAGGTTGAAAACACGGTGTAAATAAAAAACAGCGTGGAGCCAAAATAAACGCTGAAATCAGCTTTGCGAGATGATGTAAGTGGCTGCGTCATAGAGGTTTTCAAAAATAGGGGTTGTAAGTTGAGGGTTATCTCGAATCGTTTTTAGTCCTTTCCCGGTTTTAACCAGTAAAGGTTTTGCTCCGGCGGCAAGACTGGCTTCCAGGTCGCGCAAAGAATCGCCGACAGAGAAAACATTATGCAGTTGCGCATGACTGTCTGCGGCAAAATCGTTGAATAGGCCCGGCTTAGGCTTGCGGCAGAGGCAGTTGTCTTTCGGGCCATGTGGACAAAAATAAATCGCCTCAATCTTTCCGCCGCTAGCGCTAACCAATGACTGCATTTTTTGGTGAATCGCCGCCAGTGTCGATAAATCGAACAAGCCTCTGGCTATGCCGGATTGATTGCTGATGACGATTACTTTATAGCCATGCCGAGTCAACAGGGCGACAGCATCCAGGCTGCCGGGAATCGGCAGCCATTCCTGTGGTGACTTGATGAAGTCATCGGAATCGACGTTAATCACGCCATCCCGATCCAGGATCACATAAGTGGATGTCACGATTGAAGTTTGGATATATCGGCAATTTCCAGGAACTGATTGGAAAGCATGGCCAGTAACGCCAAACGGTTATTACGCAAATCGGCATCCTCGGTGTTGACCATGACATGATCGAAAAATGCATCCACAGAATCCCGTAAGTGCGCGAGGCGGGTAAGAGCCTGCGGGTAATTCTGCTCAGCAAGCAAAGGCAGAATGTCCGCACGGGAAGCCTCAGCGGCAACTAGCAGGTTTTTTTCTTCCGCCGCGACCAAGGTGCCGATATGGTCGGAAATAGCGAACTCTGATTTTTTCAGAATGTTAATAATGCGTTTGTTAGCCGCAGCCAGACTTTCGGCTTCCGGCAATTGTCTGAATGCTTGAACCGCACGAATTCGCAGCATAAAATCCAGTGGACGTGTCGGATTTACCGCCAGTACGGCTTCAAACTCATCTATGCCATAACCCTGATCCAGACAATAACCTTTCAGGCGTTCAAAAATAAAATCGATTAATCGTTCACGAGTTTCTGCCTTGTTGAAGGGGTGGCTAAACTGGTCAAGCGCAGTATCAAGCAGCGCCACAATGTCTAGCGGAATGCCATTTTCAATCAGAATTCGCAAAATGCCCAGGGTGGCGCGTCGTAGCGCATATGGATCTTTATCGCCGGTGGGAATCAGTGCTGCGCTGAAAATGCCGCTGAGAGTGTCAATTTTTTCTGCCAGCGCCAAAATCTGACCGGTGGCAGATCCTGGTGTAGGGCCGCCGGATTGTTTGGGAAAATAATGCTCTTCCAGCGCCACAGCCACTTCTACAGGCTCGTTATCCGCCAATGCATAGTAATGGCCCATGATGCCTTGCAAATTGGCGAATTCGCCGACCATATTGGTCAGTAAATCGGTTTTAGCCAGCAAGGCGGCGCGTTTTACCAGATTGACATCGGCACCTAGCTGTTCGGCAATATATCCGGCTAGGTTGCTGACCCGCTGGGTTTTATCCAGTAGCGTACCCAGATCTTTTTGAAACACAATGCTGGCCAGAGTTTCTACTCTGTCAGCAAGCGATTGCTTTCTGTCCTGTTTCCAGAAAAATTCGGCATCGGCCAGACGCGGCAACACGACCCGCTCATTACCGTGCTGAATGGAACTGGGGTTAGTGCTCTCAATATTACTGAAGGTAATAAAATGCGCCAATAATCCACCCTGAGTATTGACTACCGGAAAGTATTTCTGGTTGGATTGCATAGTGGTAATCAGCACTTCTTTAGGCAGTTCCAGAAAGCGGGTGTCAAAATTGCCGACTACAGGTACCGGCCACTCATTCAGCGCGGCTATTTCCTCTAGCAGATCTTCTTCAATATGCGCAGAACCTCCGAGTTTGCCAGCGGCCTGATTGGCGGCATCGCGAATAACAGTCATGCGTTGATCAAAATCGGCGATGACTTTGCCCTCTTTTAGTAAAACATCAGCATAAGCCAGGGGCGCAGGAATACTGATGTCATGCGGGGCATGAAAACGATGACCTCGGCTAAGTCTGCCTGTGCTCAATCCTAAAATGTCAGTTTCTATCACCAGTTCGCCAAATAACAGCACAGCCCAGTGCGCCGGACGGGCAAATTCATGACTGAAATTTCCCCAGCGCATTCGCTTGGCGATGGGCAAATTGTTCAGACTTTTGCGGATAATGTCGGGAAGAAGTTCTACTGTAGGCTGTCCGCTTACCGCCTGCCGAAATACTAGCCATTCGCCTTTATCGGTTACAAGACGCTCCAATTGTTCGACACTAGCGCCGCAGCTTGCGGCAAAACCCAAGAGGGCTTTGCTGGGTGCGCCATCGGTGCTAAATGCCGCCTGTATGGCTGGGCCGCGCTTTTCTACGGTTTTATCGGGCTGGAAAGCCAGCAGATTTTCAATAACCACCGCCAAGCGGCGTGGAGTGGCGTAAGCGCGAGCGGTGCTATAGCTTAAACCGGCTTCCTTAAAGCCGAACAGCATATTGTCCAGTAAAGCCTGACTAAGTTTTTTCAGGGATTTGGGTGGCAGTTCTTCACAGCCCAGTTCGAATAATAAATGGTTACTGGTGGTCATGGTTACACTCCCTGTCTAAGCAGAATCGGAAAGCCCAAAGCTTCCCGGCGGTTGTAATAAGCCTCGGCAACAGATTTGGCCAGATTGCGCACTCTTAAAATAAAGCGCTGCCGTTCGGTTACGGAAATGGCATGACGGGCATCAAGTAAATTAAAAGAATGTGAGGCTTTCAAAACCATTTCATAAGCTGGTAGTGGCAGATTTTTTTCCAGTAACATCAGGCATTCCCGTTCGTAAGTATCAAAGCAGTTGAACAGGAACTCCACGTTGGCATAATCGAAGTTGAACTCCGACATCTCCACCTCGTTTTGATGGAAAACATCGCCATAAGTGACAACACCCTGTGGGCCGCGAGTCCAGACCAGATCAAAGACACTTTCCACGCCTTGCAAATACATGGCGATACGTTCCAGCCCGTAAGTAATTTCACCGGTAACCGGTTTACATTCCAGACCGCCAATTTGCTGAAAATAAGTGAATTGAGTAACTTCCATGCCGTTTAACCAGACTTCCCAGCCCAAACCCCAGGCCCCCAGCGTTGGCGATTCCCAGTTATCTTCTACAAAGCGCACATCGTGTTCCAGCAAATCCAGTCCCAGATGTTTCAGGGAGCCCAGGTACAATTCCTGAATGTTGGCCGGAGAAGGCTTCATGACCACCTGAAATTGATAATAATGCTGTAAACGCATCGGATTTTCACCGTACCGTCCATCGGTAGGTCGACGAGAAGGTTGTACATAAGCCGAATTCCAGGGTTCAGGGCCAATGGCACGCAGAAAGGTTGCAGGATGAAAAGTGCCCGCACCTACTTCCTGATCCAGAGGTTGTAACAACACACAACCCTGATTTGACCAGTATTCCTGTAAGGTCAAAATCAGGCCCTGAAAAGTAGAGACATCGTTTTTGCAATTCGACACGTTGGAGCCACTCAGTTGATGAAATTAGCCGAATTATAACTGAAAATCAGCTAAAAACTGAGGTGTTTGGCTTATAAACAGAGGATAAAACCTTATGCTCGCAGTCATCAACAGGCATTAACTCATTTAGAAAAGCAGCCCTCTTTGCCAAATGTGGCTTGAATAAAGCAATTAAGACTTTTATAGTGGCGGATCTGTTTTTTAAAGTGAGTAAGCCATCATGCCTTCATTCGATATTGTTTCGGAAATTGACAATCACGAAGTGACCAATGCCCTGGATCAAGCCAATAAAGAAGTGTCCACCCGTTTCGATTTTAAAGGGTCTAACGCCAGCTTTGAGCAACAGGATGACAATATCCTCCTAAAAGCGGAGTCAACTTTCCAGCTTCAGCAAATGTTACCGATTTTATATGCAAAAATGGGCAAACGCGGCATTGATATCAGTAGTCTGGAAAGCGGCAAAATTCAGGATACTGGTAAAACCGCGCAGCAAACCATTTCCCTGAAACAGGGGGTGGGCACGGAATTCGCAAAAAAAATCGTCAAACTTATCAAGGACAAAAAATTAAAAGTGCAGGCGGCAATCAATGGCGATAAAGTCCGGGTCACCGGCAAAAAACGCGATGATTTGCAAGAAGTCATTCAGATGTTACGTAGCGAAGACCTGGAGCAGCCTTTACAGTTTAATAATTTTCGGGATTGAGCGGCTTGCATTCAATCAGAGCGAACAATTCACTCATGAAGCGCTTATTTTTTGCATTTTGGCCTGATGACAATATTCGTCACCAATGCTGCGAAGTCATGCATAAAATTCCGCAAGGCTTACAGAAAAGCGTAAAACCGAACAATTTACATGTGACTTTGTTGTTTTTGGGCTGTGTTACTTGCGAACAGGAAGCCGCAATCACAATTGCCGCCGCTGGAATTAACATCAACTCCAAGATGTCTTTAGTGTTTGATCGGCTCAGCTTCTGGAAAAAACCCGGTGTGTTGTGTTTAACCAGCACTTATTTCGATTCAGAAATTGTCACGCTGGTTGAACAATTACAAGCTATTGCTGGTCATACCGGTATACAAATTGAAGAGCGCATGTTTAAGCCACATATTACCTTGGCACGTAAGGCCGGGCAGTCAGTGAATGTGGAATTTTCACCGATAACATGGCGAGCTGAAGATTTTTGTCTGGTAGAGTCCTGCTCACTAGCCGATGGCGTTGAATATCGGGTTATCGGACGCTGGCGCTAACATCTAATCAAATTGAAGAAACTATGCCATTTTTAAAACTAAGCACTCATTCGAAAGATGGCCTGACTGATTTTTTTGCAGCCTTTTTGATATGAGTCAAAGATTAAACCAACGACCATCTTGAAGACCGTTTTGGATTTAAATAACATTAAACTTTGAGAGTCATCCTTGTAATGGAAGGGTTGTTTTCAGAAGTAAGCGTAATTGAATAGCGTATTTAAGCGCTGAATAGCATAATTTGGAGAAAATAATGACTACCGTAAGCGCTTTTTTAGCAAATCCCGCGCAAACTGCGGCGATTTCGGATGCCTCGGCCAACGTGTTGACAAATCTTGCGGCGCTGCAAACCAATCAGGCTAGAATAACCAGCATTTCTTTTACCGATGCCAATGCGCCAACGCTGACCCTGACAGCGGCACAACAGGCCGATAGCGTATTGAGCAAAATCACCAGCAGTTTTGATCTGGCCGGAATTACCGCCGCTAACACCGCCGGTTTTCTAAACAATCCCCATGTTATCTCGCTGAGCATTGCCGATACACTGGCTAATGTCTTGACTAGCGCCAATGTCACGGCCTGGCAAGCCAATCTGACAAAAATCAGCACCATTACCCTGACCAATACCGGGGCAACGCCAAGCTTAACATTAACCTATGCCCAGTTCACCGCCGATAACGGTGTGCTGACAAAAATCCGCAGTAATTATGCCTTGACGGTAACCGGCGTACAGGTCGGCCAGTTGAGTGGTGTACTGACTAACACGCATGTCGCCGCTGTTACCTTATCCGATTCTTCCAGCAATGTTTTCAATAATTTCAGCACTCTGGAAACCAGTCAATCGCTAATTAGTTCGATAAGCTTAACTGATACAAAAGCCCCAGCCGGTTTTGCATTGACTGCCGCTCAATACACAGCAGCTACCAAGCTTTTGGCAAAAATCACCGCCAATGTTGTGTATAGCTTTACAGTCAGCGGCGTGGCGGCAGCCAATGTGAGCAGCGTATTAGCCAATACGCATGTCGCCACTATTTCGGTGGCGGATTCGGCCGCCAGTATCAGCACGGTGGTTAATTTAACGGCGCTGCAAACCAATCAGGCTAGAATAACCAGCATTTCTTTTACCGATGCCAATGCGCCAACGCTGACCCTGACAGCGGCACAACAGGCCGAT
>Ga0364886_10222_pt1 | contig 33725 bp, 33 predicted proteins | sample ExccelJu500001D3_4_FD_206926 | JGI IMG/M metagenome (GOLD analysis project Ga0364886, IMG submission 206926) | Enriched cells from Trout Bog Lake Hypolimnion, Wisconsin, USA - BchlTB.July23.5000.01.D3 | ecosystem: Environmental > Aquatic > Freshwater > Lake > Hypolimnion/Profundal zone | place... | reverse complement strand
GGCAAACGCCTGCGGATTCAAAGGCAGGCTGCCCTGCAGACGCTGCAGCGCGTACACCGCCAGCGCACCCAATAAATTAAACAGGATGACGGCAATGCTGTAGTGCTTCCAGCCCATTTCCACATTGGGATCGACGCCACAGATTCGGTACAACAGCCGTTCCAGCGGACCAAACAGCCGGTTGATCGCTTTTGATTCACCGGACATGACGCCGTTGATGTACAGACCGAGCGGGCCGGCGCAGGCGAACAGGACGATCAGAAACAGCGCGAGCTGAAAATAAATGGATGAGTTCATTAAAACTCCTCTGCTTTTAAGAGGGCGTAGACCAGATAGACAAATACCAGGCCGGCCAAAACGCCTGCGATGATGATTAAGGGATTCACAGTTCGCCTCCTGAGTGACTGCAACCTTTGATAATTAACAGGGTAATGCCGGCAAACAGCACAATGCCGGTCAGATAAATAATGTCCATAACGACTCCGTTGGTGAGGTAGAGACACAGTACTGAATGCCGGATAAATTTGTTATATAACTCGGCGCTGTCGCTGTAAAAATTGTGTAAACAAATTTTGGAATGATCGTGTTGAAATGGCCTGTCTGACGTTGAATGAAGTTCTAGTACTTCGATTAATACTATATTGAAAAGAAGTTACGACAACTCCACGTTAATTTCCACTGCTCGCACTTGCTTTTACTGTGTTGGTTTACTAATGTTTTGTAAGTGTTTGATATTCGTCAATTCACTGAAATCAACAAACGTCTAAGCTGTCATAAGTTAAACCAGTTAACCCTACCTGTGCGAGATCATGAGCGAAAATATTGAAACTACTTATAACTATCGTGTGGTGCGGCAGTTTGCCATTATGTCCGTTGTCTGGGGAGTTGTCGGGATGCTTGTTGGGGTGCTTATTGCCTCCCAACTGGCATGGCCGGATCTCAACTTCGGCATACCTTGGCTGACTTACGGCCGTATCCGTCCGCTGCATACCAATGCAGTCATTTTTGCCTTCGGAGGTTGTGCCCTCATGGGAACCTCGTTTTTCGTTGTGCAGCGAACCTGTCATACGCGTCTGTTTTCAGATAAGTTGGCCGGCTTTGTATTCTGGGGTTGGCAGGTAATTATTCTGTCGGCTGTAGCTACTTTGCCGCTTGGGTATACCCGGGGTAAAGAGTACGCCGAACTGGAATGGCCAATCACCATCATGATTGCTGTCGTGTGGATTGCGTACGCAGTTGTGTTTTTTGGCACGCTGGCCAAACGCAAGATTAAGCACATTTATGTGGCGAACTGGTTTTATGGTGCTTTCATTGTGGCGGTGGCGTTGCTGCACGTCGTTAATGGAGCGTCGTTGCCTGTGTCTTACCTGAAATCATATTCTGCGTATTCTGGTGTGCAGGATGCGATGGTGCAGTGGTGGTATGGTCATAATGCTGTCGGTTTTTTCCTGACTGCAGGATTCCTGGGCATGATGTATTACTTTGTGCCGAAGCAGGCTGAGCGTCCGATTTATTCATATCGGCTGTCCATTGTCCACTTCTGGGCGCTGATCTTCACTTACATGTGGGCGGGTCCGCATCACCTGCATTACACAGCTTTGCCTGACTGGGTTCAGTCCGTAGGTATGGTGTTCTCGTTGATTCTGTTGGCACCTTCATGGGGCGGTATGATTAACGGCATGATGACGCTGTCCGGCGAATGGCACAAGTTGCGTTCCGATCCTATTCTGCGCTTTTTGATTGTTTCCCTCTCGTTCTATGGTATGTCGACCTTTGAAGGTCCGATGATGGCGATCAAAACCGTCAACTCTTTATCGCATTACACCGACTGGGGTATTGGTCACGTTCACTCCGGCGCATTGGGCTGGGTAGGATTCATCACTATCGGCAGTCTGTATTACATGATTCCGCGTCTGTATGGAAAAACACAGATGTTCAGCGTCAAACTGATCGAAGTGCATTTCTGGACGGCGACTATTGGCGTGGTTCTGTATATCTCGGCTATGTGGATTGCCGGTGTCATGCAGGGCATTATGTGGCGCAGCATGAATGATGACGGTACATTGATGTACACGTTCATTGAAGGTGTCAAAGCAACGTATCCATACTATGTAATTCGTCTGCTTGGTGGTGCGATGTATATCACGGGAATGTTGACCATGGCCTATAACGTAGCCAGAACAATAATCGGTGCAAAAGCAGTGAATGTAACGATTCCGGCGCCAACCCTGGCTCACGCCTAAGACAACTTCAGGAGAAATTATGAGTGTCAGCAAATTTAGTCATGACCTGATCGAACGCAACGTGGGATTACTGCTTGTGTTGGTGATTCTGGTGGTCAGTGTCGGTGGTTTGGTAGAAATCGTGCCACTGTTTTTTCAAAAATCGACTACCCAGCCGGTAACGGGATTAAAGCCCTATACAGCGCTGCAGTTGGCCGGTCGGGATATCTATCTGAGAGAAGGTTGCTACGGCTGCCATTCACAGATGATACGTCCGTTCCGCGCCGAGACAGAGCGTTATGGACATTACTCCGTAGCGGGTGAATCCGTGTATGACCATCCGTTCCAGTGGGGTAGTAAGCGTACTGGACCGGACCTGGCCAGGGTAGGTGGACGGTACAGTGATGACTGGCACCGGATCCATCTGAACAATCCGCGTGATGTTGTTCCTGAATCGAACATGCCGGCTTATGCCTGGTTAGCGAAAAATAAACTGGATCCGTCTGAGATTCAGCCAAAAATGCGCGCCATGCGGACACTGGGTGTTCCTTACACGGATGAGGATATCGCAGGTGGACCTGAGCAGCTTACCGATAAAACTGAAGTGGATGCTTTGATTGCATACCTGCAGGTATTAGGTACTGCAATTAAAAACAGGAACTAGGAGTAAACCCAAATGGATTTCACAATATTGAGCAGTTTATTTACTCTGCTGAGTTTGGTGGTCTTTATCGGGATTCTGTTTTGGGCTTTCAGTAAGCATAACAAAACCAAATTTGAATCTCTGGGACACGAGCTATTAGATAACGACAAGGATAATCATGGCTGATTTTTTTAATGAATGGTGGAGTATCTGGATCAGTATTTTGGTGATCATCAGTATTCTGGGGTGTGCCTTATTGTTGTGGTCACAGACTAAAATTACCATACCTCTGGATGCTGATGGCAAGCCTCTGACTGACGGTACTACCGGACATATTTGGGACGGTAATCTGCAGGAGCAAAATAACCCGTTGCCACGCTGGTGGATGTGGCTGTTTTACATCACCGTGGTTTTTGCTCTGGTGTATCTGGTTTTGTATCCAGGCCTGGGCAGTAATCAGGGCAAGCTTGGCTGGAGTTCAGCGGGCGCCTATGACAAAGAAGTGAAAGCCGGCGAAGCACAATACGGCCCGATCTTTAACAAGTACCTGGCGATGCCGATAGAAGAAGTTGCGAAACAGCCGGAAGCACGGGCAATTGGTGAACGTCTGTTTTTGAATACCTGTTCACAGTGCCACGGCTCTGATGCGATGGGCAGCAAAGGCTTTCCGAATCTGACCGATACTGACTGGCTGTATGGTGGCGCTCCGGAAACGATTGAGCTGACTATTCGTGAAGGTCGTCATGGCGTCATGCCTCCAATGGGTGCGGCGATCGGTACCGAGGATGATGTGCGCAACGTAGCTAACTATGTATTAAGTCTGTCAGGCGCTCCGCATGATCCAATCAGGGCTGCACTGGGCAAACCGAAATTTGTTGCCTGCGCTGCCTGCCATGGTCCTGAAGGAAAAGGAAATCAGGCTATCGGATCAGCGAATCTGACGGATAAAATCTGGCTGTATGGTGGCGATATCAATACCATCATGGAAACGATCAATAAAGGTCGCAACAATACGATGCCAGCGCACAAGAACCGGTTAAGCGATGCTAAAATACATCTCCTGGCGGCTTATGTGTGGAGTCTGTCGAATGTCGGTGGCCTGGAAGCAATTGATAAACAAAGTAAAAAATAATGAAGTGAGCGATGAAACCAACGCCAATAAAGCAGTACACGAAAGAAGAACTTGCACAATCAGGGCAGCATTTCGGTGAGCAGGTTTTGTTTGAGGTACACAAGAAAATCTATCCGCGTATTACCAATGGATGGTTCTCTAAATGGCGTTGGATTCTGGTCTGGTTTACCCAACTGATTTTCTACGGCACTGTCTGGCTGAACTGGAATGACAGGCAGGCGGTGCTGTTTGATCTGACGTCGCGGAAGTTCTATATTTTTGGTCTGGTGATCTGGCCGCAGGATTTCATTTATCTGACTGTCCTGTTGGTCATTTCCGCGTTGTCGCTGTTCCTGTTTACGACGGTCGCCGGCCGTCTGTTTTGTGGTTATGCCTGTCCACAAACCGTTTATACCGAAATTTTTATGTGGGTGGAGCGCAAGGTCGAGGGTGACCGGAATGCGCGTATCCGTCTGGACAATGGCGCGTTGTCGCCACGTAAAATCGCACTGAAATTTGCCAAGCACAGTATCTGGATCGGCATTGCGCTGTGGACCGGATTTACTTTTGTCGGCTATTTCACTCCTATTCATCATCTGTTCAGTGAAATTCTGGTCTGGGCCCTGGGACCATGGGAAACCTTCTGGATTTTCTTTTACGGTTTCGCCACCTACGGTAATGCCGGGTGGATGCGCGAACAGGTGTGCAAATACATGTGTCCGTATGCGCGCTTTCAGAGCGCCATGTTTGATAAGGACACGCTGACAGTTACTTATAATGCCGCGCGCGGTGAGCCGCGCGGTTCCAGAAGCAAACATGCCGATTACAAAGCCGATGGTTTAGGCGCCTGTATTGATTGCGGCGTTTGTGTTCAGGTATGTCCGACCGGGATTGATATCCGTAACGGTTTGCAGTATGAGTGCACCGGCTGCACTGCCTGTATCGACGGCTGCAACGACATCATGGATAAAATGGGCTACGAGCCCGGGCTGATCGGGTATAACACCGAGCATGCGATGGAAAGCGGATATACCAAGGCGCAGATGTGGAAACGGGTATTCCGTCCGCGCACGCTGATCTATACCGGCGTTTTGTGCGCTATTATCATTGTGACTGCGGTAACCCTGCTGAATCGCGTGCCGCTGAAGGTCAACGTTATCCGCGATCGCGGCATGCCGCGGGTCACCGACACTGGCGCAATTGACAATGTATATAAATTGCAGATCATGAATGCCGAAGAACAAAAAGTCACTTATGACATTGAAGTGTCAGGTATTCCCGGCATTCAGATTGCGAATACGCACGTCGTCGAGATCCTGAGCGCAACCGACAGGTCGGTGCCGATCCGGGTGGAAATTCCCGCCGGCAGCGCCGAGCCCGGTTCGAACAAGATCCATTTTATCGTTCGGGATCAGTCTGATGCCCAAGTCGTAGTCAATGAAAAAGCAGTATTTTTAGTTCCCCGTTAATGAAACCGACAGAAAAAATGGCCACCATCCCCTCATTGCAAAAACCTGATAACTGGAAAAAAGAACCTTGGCTGCTGTTGGTGGTCGGTGGGCCGCTTTCCGTGGTGTGTGCCAGCCTGTTCAGTGGGTATCTGGCTTTTTCCGGCGCCGACAAGGTGGTGGCAGAGGATTACTATAAACAGGGGCTGATGATTAATGCCGATCTGATGCGCGACCAGGAAGCCAGAAACTTGAAGCTGAATGCTGTCCTGCATCTGAACGCCGACGGGCAAATCAATCTGAACCTGCAGGGAGAAGGGCAATTACCTGACTCGATTCTGTTAAGTGTCGCAACCTCGACCAACGATCAACTTGTTGAATCAACGCACCGATTGCCGTTATTGAAAATCGCTCCCGGCCAGTATCACGGCACGCTCGCCGACGTAAAACCTTCCATCATGCATATAAAGCTGGAAGGCGGCAAGTGGCGCCTGACTGATGACTGGCATCATCCGCTGCAATCTGATCTGGAAATCCGCGCAGTTGCTCCAACACGGGTAGAATAAGCACCCATGTGAACAAACAGTCATTCAACTAAAAGGAGCGCTGCTTTGGAACTTGAGACCTGTCAGTCTGTTAAGTCGCCTCGTTTGATTATGGCAATTCTGTGGCCTGCTTTTCTTATGGCCTGTGTCAGTTGTGGCGTGTTATTCACTTTGATTGATCCTTTGGATTTGATTGTGTTGGGTGAAAAATTCAATATGAGTTCCCAGGCCGGTTATACCCTGGGTTTTGTCATCTTCTGGTTGCTGGGCTGTGTGGCCAGTACCGCCACTGTGGTCTTGCTGATCAAACCGCGCTGAGTCCATCTGGTATCTCTGTTATATGTTGAATCTTTCTCTGGTCTTGACTGCAACGCTGGCCGGCGTTGCAGGTGGCAGTCATTGCATAGGCATGTGCGGCGGTATTGCAACCATGCTGGCTCGCCGCGCAACGACCGGCAAAGTGATCGTAATCACGCCCGCCAAAAGTCAGGAAGGCAATAACTGGGCTGCTCTGGCTCAACTGCATCTGGGGCGCTTATTCACCTATGCTGTGGCAGGCGCTCTGGTTGGTTCACTGGGCGCTGCCGGTCTGTTGCTGAAACCGGTTATGCCGGTACAGACCATACTTTTCTTTATCGGCAATTTCAGTCTGATTTATCTGGGTCTGAAGTGTCTGGGCTATAAAATCAGTCTGCCCATCGGACGGGTTCTGAGCCTGCAGCGGCTGACCCGAATTTTTTCCACTCTGAGTCTTCCGTCCCTGCCATTTGCGCGCGGTTTGTTGTGGGGCTGTCTGCCCTGCGGTCTGGTCTACGGTGTTTTGCCGATAGCATTGATCAGCGGTTCGCTCTGGTCGGGGGCGGTGTTGATGTTTTGTTTCGGACTCGGTACCTCGCCCTGGCTGCTGTTTGCCCAAAGCCTGGCACGGCGCTTTGGCCAAAACCGGGCACCGACCTGGCTGGCGCTGGGAGCGGCTCTCATTTTGATTGGGTTGGGATGTTTGGGATTATTCATGCCGAATGAGCACCATAATGCTGGATGGTGGTGTTGATTTTGGGAAATTGCATTAAACTGATGGGAATCAATTTACACCCATGAGGCCATTTTGGATTATCCCGTTCTCGATACACAAATTTCCCCAGAAGGCCGGCTTGACGTTCTGTCCAAAGCCGAGATCAGCAAATTACTTGATACCAGCCACGGTGGACTGTATACCGTATTCCGGCATTGCACACTGGCGGTGCTAAACAGCGGCAATGCGCTGGATGACGGCAAGGAGCTGCTGGCGCGTTATCCTGATTTTTCTATCAGCATTATTCATCGTTCACGCGGCATCAAGCTCGATATCAGGAATGCGCCGGCCAGTTCCTTTGTTGACGGCGTGATGATCAAGGGTATACAGGAACATGTTTTTGCGGTTTTGCGCGACATCATATTTTTGAACAGTGAGATTGAGGGTAATCCTCAGTTCGACCTGACTTCTACCGACGGCATTACCGATGCCGTATTCCATATTTTACGCAATGCCAATTTTTTGCATCCGCTGGTCAATCCAAACCTGGTGGTGTGCTGGGGCGGGCATTCGATTTCGGGCAATGAATACGATTACACCAAACATGTCGGTTATCAGTTAGGTTTGCGTGGCCTGAATATCTGCACTGGCTGTGGCCCGGGTGCGATGAAAGGCCCAATGAAAGGGGCGACCATCGGGCATGCCAAGCAGCGTAATGCGACTGGCCTGTATATCGGCGTCACCGAGCCCGGGATTATCGCCGCTGAAGCTCCCAATGCGATTGTGAATGAATTGGTGATTTTGCCTGATATCGAAAAGCGTCTGGAAGCATTTGTGCGCTTGGGTCATGCCATCGTCGTTTTTCCGGGGGGCGCGGGTACGGCAGAAGAAATTCTGTATATATTAGGCATATTGCTGCACCCGGACAATGCGGTGATTCCCTTTCCGCTGATTTTCACCGGACCGGTCAGTGCGGCGAGTTATTTCGCACAGATCGACCAGTTCATTGGCGATACGCTCGGGCCCGAGGCACAACAGCGCTATCAGATCATCATTGATAATCCTGAGCTCGTGGCGCAGCAGATTCAGACCGGAATCGCAGAGGTTCGGGCCTATCGTAAAACGATATCGGACGCGTATTTTTTCAATTGGTCGTTGAAAATTCCCGGTGAATTTCAGCAACCGTTTGAACCCACACATCAAAACATGCAGCAATTGGCGCTGCACAAAAATCAGGCGACTTACACCCTGGCCGCCAATTTGCGCCGTGCGTTTTCAGGAATCGTGGCCAGCAGCGCATGAAATTGCCTGGCAAATTATATGCACCATGTTATCGGGTAATTAAATAAGTTTTCAGACGGAAATACCTGGCCTGTTTGGATTTCGTTGTTATAATCAATTCAACAGGACTCAGGAGAGCACTGCTTTGTGTGTTGCACTTGATGTATTGATCACTATTTTTTTAAGTTTTAAGGCTCTTTGGAGGAACCATGAGTTCAATTCAGCAAGAAATTGATGAACGTACCAACTTAACCGCATCGAATAAATTTGAACTGCTTTTGTTCCGTTTGGGTGTGGCCAAACAAACCGGCCATTCTGAATTATTCGGCATCAATGTTTTTAAAGTCCGGGAGATAGTCGCCATGCCCAGCATTACCGAAGTTGCCGGGGCGGTCGATAACATGTTGGGCGTTGTTAATTTGCGTGGGCAGATTATTCCTGTGATTGATTTGCCTTCCGTGGTGGGTTGCGTACCCAGCACCGGACTGAACATATTGCTGGTGACGGAGTATGCCCGTACAACTCAGGGTTTTGCCGTGGAGTCGGTGGAAGAAATCGTTCGTCTGGACTGGGGGCAGGTTCTGTCGGCAGAATCCAGTTCGGTCGCCGGCATGGTGACCAGCATTGCCCGGCTTGATGGCGATATAGCCAATACCCGCCTGGCTCAGGTGCTGGACGTAGAGCAGATTTTGCGCTCAATCCAACCTGAAGAAGTCGCAATTGATGCCAAGTCGGTGGGCCCGAAATTATTGCTGTCGCCTGACTCCGTCATTCTGGCAGCCGACGATTCGCACATGGCCAGGACGCTGATCGAGCGTGGCCTGACGGCCATGGGTGCGCCATTTATCATGGCAAAAAACGGCAAGGAGTGTTGGGAAAAGTTACAGAGTCTGTCTGACGAGATGGAAGCGCAGGGCAAATCGATCACTGATAAAGTGGCGCTGGTGCTGACCGATCTGGAAATGCCGGAAATGGATGGCTTCACGCTGACCAGAAAAATCAAACACGATACGCGCTTTCAAAGCCTGCCGGTCATTATCCATTCTTCGCTGACGGGTTCGACGAATGAAGAGCACGTTAAAAATGTCGGCGCTGATGCGTATGTAGCCAAGTTCGTTGCTGAAGAACTGGCTGCCACCATACGCAGGGTGCTGTCCGACTCGAAAATCAAGGCAGGTTGATTGCCCACCTGACTGATTGTGGGCGATCAGCTGACGGTTTACCTGGCGCCCACAACTTCAACATCAAATATCAATGCTGAATTCGGTGGAATCGAATTGCTGCCTTTTGGGCCATAGGCCAGGTAACCTGGAATAATCAGGGTGCGTTTGCCACCGACTTTCATGCCTTTGATGCCCATATCCCAGCCGCGTATGACTGATCTGGCGTCGAGCTGAAAAGTCAGCGGCTTTCCACTGTCCAGCGAGCTGTCAAATTTGGCACCATGCCTGTCGGCTGCTTTGGGGTCATACAGCCAGCCGGTGTAATGCACATCCACATATAAACCAGGGGTGATTTCAGCACCGTCGCCAATTTGTTGATCAATTTTAATCAAAGAAGTAATCTTTGCCGGTGCCGTCGCAACGGTGACTGGCTGTGCTGCGGCAGCGCTGGCGTCTGGCGTGCCGGTTTGTGCAACGGCACATCCCTGCGCAAGCATCAAAGTCAAAGAAGCCAGAGTAGTTTGGAGCGAAATTTTCATAGCGAACTTAGTGTGAGTTGATGAGTTTAATTTGAGAATTCCGATTATAGCGTGCTGGCCTCACCAGAATGTGGCAAATCCTGTTCACGCTCCAACAATGAAGCCTTGATTTTATATTGTCATCAGTGTTTTTTTGATATGTTCGTTGCACCGTGCATGCCCTTTGCAGAACGATCAATGAGCCATGGCCGGCAGCTCCGGCGGCGAGAGGCGAGACTGGTGATGATAGTTATTACGCTCAAGGAAAATTGCTCAATTTGTTCTCATTGAGAATTCGATTGCAACATCGCAGGCGGATGTTGATGTATATTCGCCGGATTGTCCAGCGAGCCATGAATCCATGAAATCCAAAAACCAGTTTACCCTGCTGCAGCAACGTCGTTTCGCACCGTTTTTTTGGGCTCAGTTTTTGGGCGCACTCAACGATAACGTATTCAAAACGGCACTGGTTACGGTTCTCACGTTTGACGCAATCAATTGGACAACGATGAATTCCGCCCTGTTGAATAACATCATTCCCGGATTATTCATTTTGCCGTTTATGCTGTTTTCGGCCAGCGCAGGGCAAATTGCGGATAAGGTTGAAAAAGGCAATCTGGCTCGTGCCGTGAAATTGCTTGAGATTTTGATTATGTGTGTTGCGGCATTCGGCTGGTTTGAACATCGCGTCTGGCTGCTGGTTGCCGCAGTTTTTGGCATGGGTCTGCATTCGACTCTGTTTGGGCCAATGAAATACGCGTATCTGCCCCAGCATTTGAAAACTGATGAACTCGTTGGTGGCAACGGTATTGTTGAAATGGGGACTTTTGTCGGTATTTTGCTGGGTCAGATCATTGGCGCCTCGCTGGTTGTGCATCAGGGCTGGGGGATACATGTGGTGGCGTTCGGCACCACAGGTTTGGCCGTTGTGGGCGCTTTCATGAGCTGGAAAATTCCTCACTCGCCGGCACCGGTGCCGGATTTGCGGATTAACTGGAATCCCTTTACTGAAACCTTACGGAATATTCAATTTTCCAGTCACAACCGCCCGGTATTTTTATCTTTGCTGGCCAACTCCTGGTTCTGGTTTTATGGCGCCATAGTTCTGGCGCAGATGCCGCAGTATGCAAAAGAAAATCTGCATGGCGACTACAGCGTGTTTGTCGGTTTGCTGGCCGTTTTTTCAGTGGGTGTGGGCGTTGGCTCGCTGCTCTGTGAACGCCTGTCAGGCTATAAAGTTGAAATCGGTCTGGTTCCGCTCGGCTCTATCGGATTAACCGTGTTCGGTATTGATCTATACCTGTCCAGTACTGCCGGCAGGTTTTCCGGCAGTGTCGATCTGCTGATGTTTTTGCAGCACGCCGGCAACTGGCGCATTCTGTTTGATATGTTGGGCGTAGGTGTTTTTGGCGGATTATACATAGTGCCGCTGTTTGCGCTGATTCAGACCCGTTGTGATCCGACGCATATGTCACGCACCATCGCCGGAATGAATATTCTGAATTCCCTGTTCATGGTGGTTGCAGCGCTGTCAGCCATGGCGATGCTCAAGTCGGGGTTGTCGATCCCGCAGATTTTCCTGGTCACTGCCTTGTTAAATGCTTTGGTCGCCATGTGCATATTCATGCTGCTGCCTGAATTCTTGATGCGCTTTCTGGTGTGGGTATTAATTCATACAATACAGCGCGTGCGTGGCATTCACCTCAATCGTATTCCACCTGCTGCGGCGGCGCTGCTGGTTTGTCATCCTGTCAGATTTCTGGATGTGCTGGTGATTACGGCGTGCTCACCGCGTCCGATACGTTTCGTGCTGGAGGAGCAGACTTCCGGGCATTCGTTTTTTCTCTGGATATTTAAAATCTGCAAGGCCATACCTGTGGCCAATGGAGATCAGTCCGTGACTGGTTCTGCCCTTGTTGATATTGCCCAGGCCCTGCATGACGGAGAGTTGGTCTGTGTTTTCTCCGAAGGCAGGCTGTCGGAGGGCGGCGAGCTGAAAGCGCTTAAAAATGGGATTCAACAAATTATCGAGCGCTCATCCGTTCCGGTCATACCAATCGCACTGCGTGGTCAGCGGGGCAGTATTGATGATCGTTCTGCCGACAATTCTTTTAAGCGCGTATGTGGGCGTGGTTTGTTTTCCAGACTGGAACTGGTCATCGGTGAACCTCTGAGCGCTACGTCGGATTTTTTTCGACACGGCGCGCAGAACGTGCAGAGGCTGAAGGAATACGGTGAGTGAAATCGTTTGTGTTGGAGTTTTTAAAACTGAAGTTCCTGTTTCAACGTGCTGAATTCAATTGCCCTGAATACAGGTATGCAAATTTTTTCGAGAAGTGCTCTGTGATCTCACTGGAACAGCCACAAAAAAAATATTGTTTTCGTAAAGCCGGTATAATGCAAATAGATGACTTTCAAGTCATTAACGTAATGCCAGGAGCGTTTGAGTGAATAAAAAAATGAAATTCCCCCTTAAAACATTACTTCGAAACGCCAACGAAAAAATATTCACTGGTTTATCTATCAGTCTGGCCTTAAGCGGTTGCATGGCAGGTCCGGATTTTAAGGCGCCGCTGGCGCCAGTCCAGCCGAAAACTGAGTCAACCGGAACCTATTCCTATACTGCGCCCCCGGTAGTCGAGCGAACCGAAGCGACCGATGGCAAGGCCGGCGTCGCCCAAAAGCTGATTGTCGCCCAGGATATTCCCGCACAGTGGTGGACAGTATTTCACTCGCCTGAGCTGGATGCATTAATCCGTTCGGCATTGACGCAAAGCCCTGATCTGGCTTCCGCGCAGGCCGCACTGCGACAGGCTAAAGAGAACTATACGGCTGCGTCGGGCAACACACTTTATCCCAACGTGTCGGCCAGTCTGGGTGTGCAGCGTGAACTGGCGTCAGCCGTGTCGACCAATATCCCTGGCGGCGAACTGTTTACACTGTATAACGCATCCATCAATATTTCCTATACTCTGGATGTATTCGGTGGGAATCGGCGCGAGTTGGAAAGCATGCTGGCCACGGTTGATTATCAGCGTTTCCAGGTTGAGGCTACCTACCTGACCCTGACTTCCAATCTGGTTACTGCTGTCATCAAAGAGGCTTCATTACGGGCTCAGGTTCAGGCTACCAATGAAATAATCGATTTTCAGTCTAAACAAATGGATGTGATTGAAAAGCAATTCGCAGTCGGTGCCATTCCCAAAGCCAGTGTTCTGGCACAGCGCACACTGCTGGCGCAAACGCGCGCCAGCTTGCCCGGACTGGAAAAAGCGTTGCAGCAAACACGTAATCAGTTATCCGTCATTGCCGGCAGGCTGCCCAGCGATGCAGGTCTGCCGGAATTCAATCTGGATTCCTTGCAGTTGCCGCAAGAGCTGCCGGTGTCGTTGCCGTCGGCTCTGGTTCGGCAGCGTCCCGATGTTCGTGCCAATGAAGCCTTGTTGCATTCGGCCAGTGCCCAGGTCGGCGTGGCCACGGCTAACCAGTTTCCGCAGTTTAATTTGACTGGCAGTTATGGCGGCGCATCACCCACCTCAAATGGTTTGACCCAGCAAGAGTGGAGTTTCTGGAGTCTGGGCGCCGGTGTGGTCCAGCCCCTGTTTAATGCCGGTGCGCTGTCGGCGAAAAAACGCGCATCAATCGCTGCTTATGATCAGGCCGATGCACAATATCGTTCGACTGTTTTAATGGCATTCCAAAACGTGGCCGACAGTCTGCAGGCTTTGGAGCAGGACGCAAAAACGTTAAAAGAGCAAGTTGCAGTAGAGACTGCAGCCAGACAGACGCTGGATCTGCTTAGCCAGCAATTTAAGTTGGGCGCCGTGAATTCACTGGCTTTGCTGGACGCAAAACGCAGCTATCAGTCTGCGCGTATTGGTCTGGTTCAGGCGCAGGCGAGTCGTTATGCTGATACTGCTGCCTTGTTTCAGGCTTTGGGGGGAGGTTGGTGGAACCGACCCGAGTTAAAAGATATTTCTATCAAAAGCGAATGACTCGCAACTCATTTTAGTAACTTATTTTAATAGCTTATTTTCCTGGATTGTGCCTTCAATAATCCGGTGATTGTAGTTTAAAACATTGATTCGTAAGGGGATGTATTCATGACTAAGCGTATGCTCATGATGTTGGGATGTGTTGTGGTTTTAATCGCCGTGATTATTTCAGGTTTTGTTTTGTACATCAAAAAAATGATTGCCAGTGCGCCAAAGCCATTTCCGCAAACGGTATCCACGCTGAAGGTGGTTCCTGTTGAATGGCAACCACAGCTGGCTTCGGTCGGTACGGTAACGCCATTTCGTGGCGTGGATGTCACTTCCGAGCTCGACGGGCTGGTTCGTGAAATTAATTTCAAATCCGGTCAGACGGTTAAACAGAACGAAGTCTTGTTCCAGTTAAACGCCGATGCAGATATCGCGCAGTTGCATGCGCTGCAGGCCAGCGCAGAACTGGCTGCAACCGTATTGAAACGCGACGAAGCGCAGTTGGCCGTGGAAGGGGTAAGTCAGGCCCAGGTAGATGCTGATCGTGCTGACCTGAAAAGCAAGCTTGCTTTAGCGGCGCAGCAAACTGCTATGGTGGAAAAGAAAACCATCCGTGCGCCCTTTGCCGGTCGCCTGGGAATTACTGCCATTAACCGTGGTCAGTTCATTCATGCAGGCGATAAACTGGTCAGCCTGCAAACGATTGATCCGATCTACGTGAATTTCAATGTGCCGCAAAAACAGCTGGCCATGTTGAAGGTGAATCAGAGTCTGAAGATCAGCAGCGATGCTTTTCCAGGCGCATCGTTCGCCGGTAAAGTGAACGCGATCAACCCGTTGGTCGATACCAGCAGTCGAAATGTTCTGGTTCAGGCAAAGTTCGCGAATGAAAAGATGCTGTTATTGCCAGGCATGTTTGCCAATGTCAGTCTTGATATCGGCGCCAAAGGTCATTTTATTCTCTTGCCGCAAACTGCCATTACCTATAATCCTTACGGATCAACCGTTTTCGTCGTCAAAAAAGGCGACACGAAAGACGGTAAGGCGGATTTGACCGTGAACCAGGTATTTGTTGAAACCGGCGCTACGCGCGGTGATCAGGTTGTTGTTACCAAAGGACTCACGGACGGTCAGGAAGTGGTCACCAGCGGCCAGCTGAAGCTGAAGAATGGCACGCACATTGTTGTGGATAATTCGGTAGTCCCGGCGAACGATCCAAATCCTCATCCACAAGAACACTAAGAGTCTAACAATGAAATTTACCGATCTGTTTATACGACGCCCGGTTCTTGCCATCGTTATCAGTCTGCTGATTGTGGTGTTGGGCGTGAAGTCGCTGTTTTCTTTGCCGGTGAACCAGTATCCGAAAACTCAGAATGCCGTGGTGACGGTTTCAACTGCATACTACGGCGCCGATGCGCAAACAGTGGCCGGGTTTATCACTCAGCCGCTTGAATCGGCCATTTCACAGGCGCAGGGCATTGATTATCTGTCTTCCTCCAGTACCAGCGGCGTGTCTACCATTACGGCGACACTGCGGCTGAATTACGATGCCAATCGCGCTCTGACTGAAATCAACACCCAGGTTAATTCTGTTAAAAACCAGTTGCCGGCTCAGGCGCAGGAACCGGTCATGACAGTGCAGATCGGTCAGACCACTGACGCGATGTACATGGGTTTTTACAGCGATACTCTGCCAACCAATAACGTCACAGATTTTTTGTCGCGCGTAATTAAACCAAAGCTGGATTCGATTGAAGGCGTGCAAACTGCTGAAATTCTGGGCGCGCGTACTTTTGCGCTGAGAGCCTGGCTGGATTCCGCGAAAATGGCCGCTTTTGGCGTCACTGCAGCTGACGTCAGTGCCGCAATGGCAAGCAATAACTATTTGACTGCTTTGGGTGCGTCAAAAGGCCAAATGGTCACCGTGCCATTAACTGCCGGTACCGATCTGCATTCGGTAGATGAATTCAAACAGCTCGCCGTGAAACAGAGCAATGGTGCAATCGTGCATCTGGAAGATATTGCTACGGTAATTTTGGGGTCGGAAAATTATGATTTCAATGTTGCCTTCAGCGGTGTGCGCTCGGTTTTTATCGGTATTAAGGTCGCACCGGAAGCGAACATTCTGGACGTGGCTGCGCGGGTCAGAACAGCATTTCCGGCACTGGCTGGTGAATTGCCTGAGGGGTTGACCGGAAAAATTGTCTATGACTCTACCGAGTTTATCAATACCTCAATTTATGAAGTGATTAAAACGCTGCTGGAAGCGTTGTTCATTGTCACTGTCGTGATTTATCTGTTCCTGGGCAGTTTTCGTGCCGTTGTTGTGCCGGTGATCGCAATGCCGCTGTCGCTGATCGGCACGTTCTTTGTGATGATCATGTTTGGTTATTCGATCAACTTGCTGACCCTGCTGGCACTGGTTCTGGCGATAGGTCTGGTGGTCGATGATGCGATTATTGTGGTGGAAAACGTCGACCGGCACATGAAAGAGGGCAAGTCGCCGATTGAGTCCGCCTTGCTGGCAGCGCGGGAATTAGGCGGGCCGATAGTGGCGATGACGGTGGTGCTGGTTGCCGTCTATATTCCAATCGGGTTGAAAGGCGGATTGACTGGCGCATTGTTTACTGAGTTTGCATTTACGCTGGCCGGTGCTGTAACGATGTCCGGCGTGGTAGCGCTGACCTTGTCGCCGATGATGTGTTCGCGATTCTTCAAACCAGAACAGGACAGCGGCCGTTTCGTCATGCTGATTGATCGCGTGTTTGAAAAAGTACGGCACCGCTATTTGAGTACATTGCACAGCCTGTTGAATACCTGGCCAGTACTGATCGTGATGGCTGCGATCTTTATTGTGTGCGTATTTTTGATGTACTCAATGGCGAAAAAAGAATTGGCGCCGGAAGAGGATCAGGGCATTGTTTTGTCAATGATAACCGGGGCGCCAACGGCGACTGCTGATCAGATGCAGGTGTATGCTGATCAGGTTTTCAAGATAGCTAAGGGCATGCCGGAATATAAGCAGATGTTCCAGCTGACCGGCGTGCCAACTACGAATGCCGGTATTTCCGGTACGTTGCTGACAGACTGGGATCAGCGTCACCGCAGCGCCAGAGAAATTCAGGAAGACCTGCAGAATCGGTGGAATAAAATCGCAGGGGTGAGGGTGGCCGCATTCCAGTTTCCTCCCTTGCCCGGTTCATCCGGATTGCCGATACAGTTCGTTATTAATACGACGGAGCCATTTGAAAACTTGAATCAGGTGGCAGAACAGGTCATTGCCAAAGCGCAGGCCTCCGGTAAATTTTACTTTCTCGATAATGACTTGAAATTGGACAGGCCGCAGGCGACCCTGGTTGTCGATCGGGATAAAATCGCCACGCTGGGCATGACGCAGCAGGATGTTGGTCAGGCACTTGGCGCTGCGCTGGGGGGCGGCTACGTGAATTATTTCTCGATTGCCGGGCGTTCCTATAAAGTCATTCCGCAGGTCTTGCAGACAGATCGGTTGAATCCGGACAATTTACTGGATTTCTATATCCGCACGCCAGCCGGCGACATGATTCAGGCCAGTACCGTTGCCCATATCACGAACAGTGTGGTGCCGGAATCCGTCAATCATTTCCAGCAATTGAATTCGGCGACTATTTCAGGTGTTGCCGGCGTTTCGGAAAACGAGGCGCTGGATATTCTGAAAAATGCGTTGTATGAAGTGGCGCCTACCGGTTATCGGGCTGATTATTCCGGTCAGTCCCGTCAGTTTAAGAACGAATCCGGCGGGTTTATTCTGACTTTCTCCCTGGCCTTGATTGTGGTGTTCCTTGCCCTGGCTGCGCAGTTTGAAAGCTTTCGTGATCCAGTCGTGATTCTGGTATCGGTGCCGCTGGCATTATTTGGCGCCATGATCTTCATTTTCTGGGGATTTTCCTCGATCAATATTTATACTCAGGTCGGACTGGTGACGCTCGTTGGCTTGATCAGCAAGCACGGTATTCTGATCGTTGAGTTTGCCAATCAGTTGCGTAATAAAGGCATGGCAAAGCGCGAAGCGATTGAAGCAGCCTGCGGCGAGCGCCTGCGCCCGATTTTAATGACCACCGCTGCAATGGTGTTTGGTGTTTCGCCTTTGGTGATCGCATCAGGCGCAGGCGCAGCAGGACGTCATGCAATGGGACTGGTGATTTTCTCCGGCCTGTCTATCGGCACCCTGTTTACGCTGTTTGTCGTACCTGCGATGTATATGTTTATATCTGGTGAACATGTTGCGCTCAATGAGGTCGACCGCAAAATCGCTGAAATGGCCTGATCCGGTATGTCTGGAAATAAAAAACGCCCTGAAAAAAAATTCAGGGCGTTTTTTATTAAGCTCGGTCAGATTACGTTTTTTTCTCCAGCCATTCGAGCAGCTTCAATGATTCCAGCGGCTTTGAATAATAATAACCCTGAGCCAGAGAGCAGCCGAACGAGATCAGGGCTTCAGCCTGTTTTAAATCTTCCACACCTTCAGCAATCACAGTCAACCCCAGGCTTTGGCACAGCTGGATAATCATTTTTGGAATGCTGGCGCTGCTGGTTGCATCGACAATCTGGCTGACAAATGAACGGTCGATTTTGAGTTGATCGATTGGCAGTTTTTGCAGGTAACTCAAGGAAGAGAAGCCTGTCCCGAAATCATCGATGGAAATTTTCACGCCAATTTTTTTCAACTGATGCAGCGTTTCCATCAAAAAGATCGGATCTTCCATCGCCATCGATTCGGTAATTTCCAGATCCAGCATTTCAGGAGGGATGCCGGTGTCATTGATGGCTCTGCGCACCGAGTTCAAAAAATCAGGATGTAAGAACTGTGCCTGGGATACATTCACCGACATTTTGAAATCGCTGTACCCTTTTTTGATTAAAGCCTGTAATTCATAACAGGCATTGCGCAACACCCAGTCACCGAGTTCAATAATCAGGCCGGAATATTCGGCTATCGGGATGAACTGGTCTGGCGGGATGAATTTTCCTTCGGTGGTTTTCCAGCGCAGCAGCGCTTCCGCACCGACCACCTTCCCAGATCCGATATGCACTTGAGGCTGGTAGACCACGAACAGCTGATTTTTTTGAAACGCGCTGTTCAGGGAGCGCATGAGCCGCACCCGTTCGCGGATTTCTACACCCATGTTATTGGTGAAGTACACATAACTGGTACGTTGTTGTTTCTTGGCGCGCTTTAAAGCGATGTTGGTATCTTTTAAAGCATCAGAGGCGTCGCCCTCATAATCGTCCAGTTTAACCAGGCCAATAGTGGCTGAGAGCTGCACGTCCTGTTTTTCAATCAGGAACGGCGCGTAAAACAGCGATAAAATAATTTCGGGACTCACGATGTCGTCATGACCGACGATAGAAAATGTGTCGCCGCCAATTCGCGCCAGCCGGCAGGAATGTTCAAAATGGTGACGCAGCCGTTCAGCCACCGCGCACAGCAACAGATCGCCAAACTGGTGACCCAGCGCGTTATTGGTTTCGGCAAAATGATCGATGTCAATTAAAGCCAGGGTAGTATGCGGCCGGTTTTTTTGCGCCAGTATCTGGTCCAGTATGTGCAACAGTTTCAAGCGGTTGGGCAGATTGGTCAGCGGGTCGGTAAATGCGTGATTTCGTAAGCGGTTGTTGAGCAGCACGTTGTCCAGACATACCGATACGTTGCTGGAAAATACATTCAGGAAGCGTTCATCCCGGGCGTCGATGGTTTTATTGGCAGCAACATACAGGGCATAGCGAATGTGCGTGGTGTTACTCAAATACAGCGCCGCATGGTTTGCATCGATGATATTTTGTTGCCGGGTCAGGCAGTTTTCAATCATCTGTAAAACAAGGGCATTGTCTGTGCCGTTCGTCGGGGAGTTCAACAGCTGAGTAAATTGTCCACTGGTTGCAATGACACTTAAGGCTTGGCCCACGTCATCCTGTTTGAAGAATATCAGGTTGATATCAGGCAGCTGAAAATATTCAACAATGCTGCGAATGACGATAGCAGAAAATTCGTTCAGACTGGTTTGGGAAATCAGCTCCCGGCTGGAACGGGTGATAATGTCCGAAGCGCGCCTTAAGGTATTGATGGAATAGATCTGATCATACGAGCGGATTGCAGAAGTGATGGTGGTGAATAATTTGGTTCTGGTCAGCTCGGATTTGGTTTTGTAGTCGTTGATATCGAAATCGCGAATCGCATCGATTTCAGGCGCGTAACCAGGTTGCCCGGTGCGCAGAATGATCCGGACTTCTGATAGGCCCATTTCATTACGAATAGTTCTGACCAATTGCAAGCCGGCATCTTCTTGTTCCATGACCACGTCGAGCAGAATGACGGCAATATCCGATACTTTTTTCAGAATTTCTTTGGCCTGCACAGCGGAATAAGCATGTAAAAAACTTAATGAGCGATTTTGAATGGACAGGTTACTTAATGCAAAGGTTGTTGCCGAATGAACGTCTGGATCATCGTCAATAATCATGATGCGCCAGGTCAAACTTTCCTCGGATTTAACCTGAGGATCAGATTTTTCCAGTTCTTCCAGAAAAACCAGCTCGTCGTGCGATGATTGTTGATTCGTGCTCATCCAGTCAGGCCTCCAGGCGGGGTCGTTGTGTCCGGCCAGTATATCTCAAATGCACCATTTTTCCAGGCAATCAATCTTTCATTTATGAAAATTTCAATGGTCATCTCAGGTTTTTTTGGGATGGCGGCGACTTGTACGGCACCATCGCTGCGCCGTCCTGTTAAAATCAGCACTTCTTTTAATTCTCATATTTATTATGTCAGGCAATTCTTTCGGCACTTTATTTTCCATCACGACTTTCGGCGAGTCACACGGTCCGGCGATAGGTTGTGTTATTGATGGTTGTCCTCCTGGCATGTTTTTATCGGAAGCAGATATTCAGCCTGATCTGGACCGTCGCAAGCCTGGAACATCACGTCATGTGACACAAAGACAGGAATCGGATACGGTGCAGATTCTTTCCGGTGTATTTGAAGGAAAGACTACCGGCACGCCGATAACCTTGCTGATTCATAACGAAGATCAACGCAGCAAGGATTACGGCAATATTGTCGAAACGTTCCGGCCCGGGCACGCCGATTACACTTACTGGCAAAAATACGGGATACGTGATTATCGTGGCGGCGGCCGTTCTTCTGCACGTCTTACCGCTCCGGCAGTGGGTGCCGGAGCGATCGCCAAAAAATGGCTGTTTGAAAAATATGGCACGCAGATCCGTGGTTATATGAGCCAACTGGGCGAAATCGCCGTGCCATTTCAAGACTGGGCCTGCGTGCACGCCAATCCATTTTTTGCAGCAACCAATGATCCAGCTCTGATTGCGCGCCTGGAAGCCTATATGGATGATTTGCGCAAAGAGGGCGATTCCATTGGCGCGCGCATCAACGTGGTGGCGCAGCATGTGCCGGTGGGTTTGGGTGAGCCGATCTATGACAGGCTGGATGCGGAAATTGCTTATGCCATGATGGGTATTAACGCCGTCAAAGGCGTTGAAATCGGCGCCGGCTTTGCCTGCATCACCCAAAAGGGTTCCGAACATGGGGATGAATTATCGCCGCAAGGATTTCTGGGAAATAACGCCGGTGGCATTTTGGGCGGCATTTCCAGCGGCCAGGACATTGCCGTGTCATTGGCGATTAAACCCACTTCATCCATCCGCACAGCGCGTAATTCGATCGACCGGCATGGCCAGCCCAGTGTGGTGCAAACGTTTGGGCGGCATGACCCCTGTGTTGGGATTCGTGCCACGCCAATAGCCGAAGCCATGCTGGCGCTGGTCCTGATGGATCATGCGTTGCGGCACAGAGCGCAATGCGCAGATGTGCAGGTTGCTACTCCGAACATCGCAAAATAGAACCGGGAATAAAATGGATAGTGAAAAAAAGCCGGCTAAGGCCATAGCCGGCGTGAAATTGCGCGGCGCTGAAAAAATGGCCCGTATCCCAATCAAAATTGTTCCGACCGAACCGTCCGAATATCTGCGCAAACCAGGCTGGATTCGCGCGGAATTTTCGGGCACCGGTGAAGTGGCGCGCATCAAATCGATTTTGCGGGAAAATAAACTGCACACCGTATGCGAAGAAGCCCGCTGTCCGAATTTGGGCGAATGTTTTAAAAGTGGCACGGCCACCTTCATGATCATGGGGGATATCTGTACCCGTCGCTGTCCGTTCTGTGATGTCGGTCATGGCCGCCCCAATCCTCTGGATACCGAAGAACCCCTGAATCTGGCTAAAACCGTCAGCGCCATGGGCTTGCGCTACGTTGTGATTACTTCAGTAGACCGGGACGATTTGCGGGACGGTGGCGCGGGGCATTTTGCCGAATGTATCCGTGCAATTCGCGTGGCGACGCCAGCAACCAGAATAGAAGTGTTAACCCCGGATTTCCGTGGCCGTATTGATGTGGCATTGCCGATACTGAATAACGATTTACCGGATGTGTTCAATCACAATCTGGAGACCATTCCGCGCCTGTATAAAGAAGCGCGTCCCGGTGCTGATTACCAATACTCGCTGGCTCTCTTAAAACGGTTCGGTGAAGCTAATCCCGGTGTGCCAACCAAATCGGGATTGATGCTGGGGCTGGGTGAAACTATCCCGGAAATCCAAGAGGTGCTGCGGGATCTGCGCGCCCACGGCGTTACCATGCTGACTGTCGGCCAATATTTGCAGCCGAGCAAACATCATCTGGCTGTTAAACGCTATGTCACACCGGAAGAATTTGAAGACTTGCGTCTGTATGCGTTAAGCATAGGTTTTATTCAGGTAGCTTCCGCTCCGATGGTGCGTTCTTCCTATCATGCCGACCTGCAGGCCATCGGCGAGTTCAGGGGCTGATATGGACGTTCACCAACAACATACTATCCAGCAACCGGAAACGCCGGAACGCAACGAAGCTGCCAGACGCAGCACGCTGGTCAGCGTCTGCGTAAATATCGTATTGAGTACCGTGCAAATTTTGGCCGGCCTTTTTTCTTCGTCTCAGGGTTTGATTGCGGATGGTTTCCACTCGTTATCCGACCTGGTAGCCGATTTCGTCGTGCTACTGGCTAACCGGCAAAGTAAAAAAGCTGCCGATGAAGACCATCAGTACGGCCACCTGCGTTATGAGAATGCTGCTTCGCTGCTGTTAGGCATGCTGTTGCTGGCAGTCAGTGTCGGCATGCTGTATTCGGCCGTCATGAAAATCCAGGATCCAAAGCATATTCCCAGAGTTCACATGATTGCACTTTGGGTCGCCCTGTTTGGACTGGTGGCCAAGGAAAGCCTGTTTCGTTACATGCTCGCGATTGCTGAACGCATTCGTTCCAGCATGCTGATCGCCAATGCCTGGCATGCCCGCTCCGACGCTGCGTCGTCACTGGTGGTGGCCATCGGCATCGGGGGTAATTTAATGGGTTACAGCCTCCTTGATCCTATTGCGGCTTTTATTGTCGGCATTATGATCGGTCGCATGGGCTGGACGTTTGCCTGGGACGCCATGAGCGATTTAATGGATCGCGCTGTTTCCCGGGAAGAATATGAATCGATCAGTTCCACCCTGAAAAACACGCCGGGCGTCTTGGGGTTGCATGACATGCGCACCCGCAAAGTCGGTGATCTGATCATCGTTGATGTGCATCTCGAACTCGACGGCAACCTGTCCGTAGTGCAAGGTCATCACATCGCCAGTGAAGCCAGCGAAAGGGTGATGCGCGAGCATCCGGTGTTGAATGTCATGACTCACGTTGATCCTGTTTTAAATGGCGTGGTGCTTGAGGATTGATTTTATGCGTTATATTTCTCTTTAAAAACATTTCCCAATTTCAATTTATTTTTGAATTTCATTCACGTTTCAATCTGCTCATTAACTTACATATAGAAACCGATTTTGCGAAAAATTGGGAGTAGGATTTAACGATCAGAGTGAAAGAGGTTGGGTATGGAGAGCGACAGGAAAGACGCGGCGACAACGATTGAGGAAGACGCCGTGGTAGTACATGCGTTTGATGAGCGATCCGATGAAGTAGCTGAAATGGCGGTAAATCGCGGGATTGCTGCAGCTGTGTTAGAAAGTGTTCCGGAAGCGTTAAAACTCATGAGTGAGGCAGGCGTTCCCCAGCATATTTCCTTGCGTGTTTTAAGCAGTAAAGCCAGACGGCGTGCTTCTGACTGGAAATAATCTTTAAGCTTTGCAGGGCTCAGAGACTGGAGCAGCCTGCAAACATCGCCGATTCAAAAACGAGTTTGAACCGGCAGTCAACTTAAAAGCCGAGTCCGACCGCAAGCATGCCGCTCACTACGCCAAATCCAATGACGCCTGCCGTGGCTAACATCAACAGACGCGGCTTAAATGAGCGCATCAGCATAACCAGCGATGGCAGGCTGACCGGTGGCAGCGTCATCAGCAACGCGGCGGCTGGTCCGACGCCGATGCCCAGTGCCAGCATGGCCTGGATAATGGGTACTTCTCCGGCAGTCGGAATAACGAACACGGTTCCGGCAATCGCAAACATAATGATCCAGCCGAGGTGATTGCTGATTTCAGGGCTGATATGGGGAAATAGCAGTGCGCGCGCAGCACCCAGCAGCAGGACCAGAATGATGTATTCGGGAATGAGTCGGACGGACATCTGTCCCAGAATCTTCAGCCAGCGCGAAAAGGTGTTTTCGTCTTGGGTTACGATCTGGTTGATCTGTGTTTGTGCCGTTGCGGCCTCCTGATCGGAAACGAGCTGGCTGGCCAGGAATCCCAAACCGAAAACCATCAGCAATCCTAAAACCAGACGCAGGGCGGTCCAGTTCCAGCCCAGCACAAATCCCATGAATATCAGCGTGGCAGGATTTAATACGGTATTGCCGAGCCAGAACGCCAGGGATGCGCCCTGTGTGGCGTTGCGCACGCGTAAGCCAGCTACGACCGGTGCAGCACAGCAGGTGCACATCATGGCAGGGATGGAAAGCAGACCGCCGGCCACGACGCTGCCAAAGCCGGTTTTGCCCAATGTTTTGGCTATCCATTGCGGCGGAATCAGTGCCTGTACGCCTGAACCCAGTAACAGCCCCAGCACCATCGCCTGCCAGATCGCCTTGCCGTAAGCCAGCGCATAATTGAGTGCTGCATCCAGTGACGGTGGCGGCGGGCTGGCTTCTTTGCCCATCAAGATCGAAGTGCCGATAGCGTGATTGGACGCGGCGATAAAAGCCTTGTGGTAATAAGGCGACCATTTCACATAAAACAGCCCAACCACTGCGATTAAAATGAAAGTCATCCATTTTATTCTGGCGTAGTGTGTTTGCGTGGTTTGCATTGGGTAGTTACCTCTGTTGTAAAAATAGTCAGGTCAGGCCAGGTCAGCTTCGGAAATAAAGGCATCCGCATAAAATTCGTCAACCGGCAGGCCGGCTCTTGCGCTGAAGTCACGCTTGGCAGAATCGACCACAATTGGCGCGCCACAGGCGTACACCTGCATGCCGGACAGATCATTGAAATCGTCCAGAACGGCTTGATGTACAAAACCGCTGCGTCCAGTCCATTGATCTTCCGGGATGGCATCGGACACCACCGGTACATAGCTGAAATTGGCATGGGATGCAGCCCAGTCCAGACAAAGCTGATGCATGTATAAATCGGCCGGACGACGACCACCCCAATACAGAGTCATCGGGCGGTTCGAATTTTGCTCGAAAGCGTGTTCGACGATCGCTTTGATTGGCGCAAAGCCGGTTCCTGAGGCCAGTAAAATGATTGGTTTGTTGCTGTCCTCGCGCAGGAAGAAGGTGCCCTGTGGCCCTTCGATGCGCAATATATCGCGTTCTTTTAAGGTCGAAAATACCTGGTCGGTAAATAAACCGCCCGGCATGTGGCGGATGTGCAGGCTGATCTGATCACTCATATGCGGAGCGTTGGCCATGCTGTAGCTGCGTCGTTTGCCGTCGCGCAGTAAAAATTCAATATACTGACCGGCGCGAAACGCAAATTTTTCGGTGGCGGGCAATTGCAGACACAGCAAAATGACATCGTCCGACAGCTTTTCAATTTTGGCAATGCGGATCGGTAATTTTTTGCTGGGGAATTCACCTGCATCGACTTCACGTACTTCAATAGTGATATCAGAGAGTGGCGTAGCGCAGCAAAACAGTGACATGCCCTGTGCGGTTTCTTCAGCGGTCAGCGTTTTTTCCTGATGTTTGCCCAGAACTGTCTGACCAGTTACTATCTTGCCCTTGCAGGCGCCACAGGCTCCATTTTTACAGCCATGCGGCAAACCGACATTGGCGCGCAAAGCAGCAGCCAGAATCGTTTCATTATCGTTACAAATAAATTGGTGACCACTGGGGCTGACGGTTACTTGGAAAGTCATTGCATTTCAACTATGAAAAAAAATCAATTAAATAAGAAGTCTGGTCGTCCACGGGTGTTGATAGTGGGTTGTGGCGACGTTGGGTTGCGTATTCTACCGCTTTTGTGTGGCGCATTGTGCGATCCGGCGCAATCAGGCCGGCACAGCCTGCGATATCGGATCTTTGCTCTGACCAGTCAGGCAGAGCGCTGCCCGGAGCTGCGTAACGCCGGTGCAACGCCGATCGTGGCTGATCTGGATCAGCCTCATACTTTGGCCCGGCTGGCCGGCCTGGCATCGATGATTATTTATTTGGCGCCACCTGCGTCGTTCGGCATGACAGACACACGCAGCCGGCACCTGGCGGCGACGTTGTCGGGGGCGGCGCGCATGGTGTATGTGAGTACCACGGGTGTGTACGGTGATTGCGCCGGTGCGTTGATCTCTGAAGTGCGCAAGGTTCAGCCACAAAATCAGAGGGCAGTGCGGCGCGTTGACGCAGAGCAGGTCTGGCGTGCCTGGGCGCGGCGTACCGGATCAACCTTAAGTATTTTGCGCGTGCCGGGCATTTACGCCGCACAGCGTCTGCCACTGGACAGGCTGAAAAAAGGCACGCCCGCGCTGGCGTCTGGTGAGGATGTGTACACCAACCATATTCATGCTGACGATCTGGCCCGTCTGGTGCTGCATACTCTGTGGCATGGCCGTGCGAATCGGGTTTATCACGCCGTTGATGACAGTCGTCTGCTCATGGGTGATTATTTTGATCTGGTTGCAGACCGGTTCAATTTACCCAGAGCGCCCCGTTCAAGTCGCGCTCAATTACAAACGCAGGTCAGTCCGATGATGTTGTCATTTATGTCTGAATCGCGCCGGATGAACAATAACCGCATCAAAGATGAATTGGGGTTTCGTTTGCGCTACCCGACGGTTGCGGATGGCTTGGCGTTGTGAGCTCAGTGTGGCCAGTTAAATGACATAAAACAGCACTGCGACAAAATGGCACGCGCTCCCACCCATTACAAACAGATGCCAGATGCCGTGCGCGTGTCGCATGCGCTCATCGATAACATAAAATATCACGCCCACCGAGTAAATAATGCCGCCCGCTGCCAGCCAGTAAAACCCGTGCCATCCAAGCGCGGCAATCAAAGTCTTGACGAAAAACAGCACTGACCAACCCATCAGGATATAAATAATCAGCGAAGTGATGCGTGCCTGATTAGCCAGAAATAATTCCTGAATGATGCCGATCAGTGCCAGACCCCAGACTATGCCAAACAAAGTCCAGCCAGTCGTTCCATGCAGCGTCACCAGGGTGAACGGGGTATAGCTGCCCGCGATCAGCAGATAAATCATGCAGTGGTCAAATTTTTGCAGGATGTTTTTTGCCGTGCCATTCGGAATGCTGTGGTACAGCGTCGAAAACAGGTACAACAGTAACAGCGTCAGTCCGTAAATGCAGCTGCTGATAATTTTCCAGGTATTGCCGGAAACGCTTGCCAGGGTAATTAATACGGTTGCGCCGATTACCACCAGCGCAGCACCAACCAGGTGGCTGATGCTGTTTAATTTTTCACCTTTATACATGATCGCCTTCTTGTTTTACTCCATCACCTTAACAGGGAAGCTGCCATGCCGGTAGATGTGAAAATAAAAAACTCTCTGCGTCGCCAAACGCACAAAGTTATTAAAGAGGAAATGAAGTTGTTTGCAGGTTCCGATGTCTGTTCAAGAAACTGATCCGGGTTGCGCCCCGAGTTGCGTTTCCAGTAACTGGTGCAGCTCGTGAAATTCTGGCGCTCCGACATATTTTTTGATGATGTTGCCCTGTTTGTCGATGACGAAAGTCGTCGGCGTCAGCTTCACATCGCCAAATGACTGCGCTAATTTACCGTCAACATCTAATGCTACTTTGAAGGGCAGTTTGCGAGTTTCGGTGAAATTCAATACATAGTTGGATGGGTCGTATGACATGGCAACGGCCACGTATTCCAGTCCCTGTGCATGGTATTTCTCATAAGTTTCCACCATCTCGGGCATTTCACCGACGCAGGTAGTGCAGGACGTGGCCCAAAAATTCACCATCACGACTTTGCCCCTGAGTTGCTCCATGCTGATTTTATTACCCTGGAGGTCGGTAAAGCTGACGTTTGGCGCAGTTTGCCTGCCGCACCCGGTCAGGCCGGAAAACATCAAAATTATTGATAATAAGCAGGCAATGCGGTGAATGAACTGGAATCGGGTGGGGCGGTGCATGTTGAGAGCCTTGAGATCTGGAGGTTGTTAATTATAGTCTTGCCGAAGCAAGACTGCACCATTCGATGGCATTTCATTAATTTTTAAAATTATTACTATAAAGCACTAAATTTGTTGTAATTGTATTCGAATTGATCTGGCGCAAGAAGAAATACTGTTTCTAAGTTTATAAATCGCTGAGAATGGGGACGCATTCAGGAGACTTACGGAAATCAGCTAGCTTAATCACGTACGCAGTAATTTCAATCAAAAGGAAAATAATATGAACTTAATAAGTTATGCCAGATTGAGAGTGAATTTTTTTGGTTTGTTGGTGCTAGGCATCAGTTTATTCACATCATTCAACGCGCAGGCACTTCCCGCCTTTGCGCGACAAACTGGTCAAAATTGTGTTGCCTGTCATGCCGGCGGACAATTTCCAGAATTGACGCCCTACGGCCGTATGTTTAAATTGACCGGTTACACCATCGGTTCCAGGGATATCCCGTTGGCCATCATGGGTGTGGCGAGTCTGGCTAAAACGCAGCGCGTCGATTCCACCTTTGCTAAAGATGGCTCAGTGTTATTTCAAACCGGCAGCGTATTTTTAGCCGGAAAGATTACGGATAACATTGGTCTCTTTGCCCAGGCTACTTACAATAATTACAGCGGCGACAGCGGCTATCAGGGAACATGGGGATCGGATAATTTCGATATGCGTTTCGCAGATCGTATTATCGATGCCAGCAGCGATTTCATTTACGGTTTTTCACTGAATAACAATCCTACCGTTTCAGATGTGTGGAATTCTGCTCCGGCGTGGAATGTTTATGTGCCTACCCAATTTGGCGTCACAGGTCCGGATGCTAATCCGGTGGTTAATAATTTGGGAGCACAGGTTGCCGGCCTTACGGCTTACGCAATGTGGGATCAGTTACTGTATGTGGAAGTTGGAGCGTACAAGACTGCGAATGGCGTATTTTCATTCATGAGCCAATCAACGAGTGATGTGAATCAGGTTAAATTGGCCGGTTCAAATCCGTATGTTCGGGTGGCGCTGACACATGAATGGGGCCCGCACAATATCATGGTCGGTGCGTTTGGTCTGAATGTAAATATCTATCCGTCGGATACTATGAATCAAGATACGATTCAAAGCGGCCCCACCATTCAATATCGCGACCGTGGCATTGATGCGCAATACCAGTATTTGCTTAATCCATACACCGTTTCGGCACAATTGAGCTATGTTCGTGAAACGATCAACAATGGCGATGTGACCGGTATTGCGACTAATCCATCCAATACGTTGAACTCGCTGCGCGTCAAAGGCACTTATGTTTACGACGCGAAATATGGTGCGAATCTGACTTACTTCAGTACAACGGGAACGGCGGATCCGACGCTGTACACAAATCCGACAGCTTCACCAGACACACAGGGCTGGACGCCAGAGATTTTTTATCTCCCGATACAAAATATTCGTATTGGTCTGCAATATTATGCTTACCAAAAATTTGATGGTGCAAGCAATAACTACGATGGCAATGGACGTAACGCCAGAGACAATAACACTGCATTCTTATATGTCTGGGGAGCCTACTGATGAAAACCGCAAAGCATAAATCCACTCATATTAATTACAAGGCGGGCTCCATGGAGGGCAAAATGAAAGGTATTCATCTGGCATTGGTCGTAGCACTGAGCGCCATTGTTTCAGGTGGCTGCACAAACGTGGAACGTTCACGGGACTTAAATAATGCCAGCGTACCGGCATCGGTCACGGCGCTTCAGGTATGTTCGAATTGTCACGGAGTCGATGGCAATCCGAAGTCGCCGAACTTCCCGCGTCTGGCAGGCCAGCAGGAGGATTACTTCATTTTGCAGTTAAAGAATTTCCGCAGTCACCATCGTTCCGATCCGGAAGGGTATCAATATATGTGGGGGATAAGTCGGAATCTGACGGATGATCAGATCGCCGGTCTGGCCAAATATTATGCGAAGCAGACTCCTCGTCGCAGTAAAGAAGCTCAGGATCCGACGTTGATCGCAACCGGGAAAGAAATCTTCGAAAAAGGCGTGCCGGACCAGAATGTGATTGCATGCATGGCTTGTCACGGTGAGAAAGCACAGGGAATTGGCGCGTTTCCGAGGCTGGCCAACCAGTACGCAAATTATGTGGAAAAGCAATTGGAGGTATTCCAAAATACCCAGGGACGGCCCGGGACTGCCATGGAGTTTGTGGTGCATCCGTTGACCGGACCTCACAAACAGGCTATTGCAGCTTATCTGCAAGCGTTTCCGGAATGACCTTGTTGCATCAACTGTTGATTAACCAAATAATTGGAGATTTCAATGAAAAAATATTTCATTGCCTGTGTGTTGAGCGCGCTTTATGCCGCGCCGGCATTTTCTGCTGATACTTTTATTCTGGATCCTGAATACACGATTCCTTCTTTCGAAGTGAGCCACTTGGGCTTTACAACACAACGTGGCCGCTTCGATAAAGCAGAAGGCAAAGTTGTATTGGATATTCCGGCCAAAAACGGCAGTGTTGAATTTATAGTGCATACCAAATCTCTCGACATGGGATCAAAAGCATGGACTGTCCATGTTCAGTCTGAAGGTTTGTTCGATGTAGAGAAATTTCCGACCATGACATTTAAATCGGACCATCTGATTTTTGAAAACGATAAGGTGGTTGCGGCAGAAGGGCAATTTACCATGCTCGGTATAACCAACCCGCTCAGAATTGCCGTTAACCGCTTCAGCTGTGCGCCAAATCCGGTAAATAAAAAATACATGTGTACCGGGGATATCACTGCAACTGTCAAGCGTTCGGAATATGGCATGGTCAAATATATCCCAACCGTCAGTGATGATATACAGATTAACGTTCCTGTTGAGTCATATCGCCAGTAATGAAGGCGTTAAGATCAGGGACCGAATTTTGCCTGGTGGCGAGACGGCAGTTATGCTTTCTCGCCATTTTTTTGGGAGCAGGCATGCCGGTACTGGCTGCAGATCGTTATACGTTTGACGAATTGCACAGTATTGCTCAGTTTGAGTTCAGTCACCTTGGCGTTACTACGCAAACAGGCCGCTTTGATAAAGTCAAAGGGACTGTGTATGTTGATTTTGCAAGACGCAGCGGCAGCGCTATTTACGAAGTTGAAACAGCGTCACTCAATATGGGTTACGGTACAGAAACGCCCGATTCTGCCGGATATCGCTTATTCAACGTGGTGAAATTCCCGCTTATTCGTTTTAAATCAACGAAACTGATTTTCAATGCCAAAAAAGAAATTGTTGCAGCAGACGGGACACTGACTATGTTGGGGGTCAGCAAACCACTGAGAGTGAATGTCAACAACTTTAAATGCGCCATCAACCCCGTCAATAGACTCAATACCTGCGCCTGTGATGTCTCAGCGACCCTGATCCGGTCTGAGTTTGGCATGATCCAGTATCTACCAGGCATCAGTGATGAAATCAGGGTGAATGTCCCTGTAGAAGCGATAAAAAACTGAGCTACGCAGTTGGCATGCTGATCGCTTTTCCTACTACGTGTATTGAAAGCACGATAGCGGTGGAAGTCGATCCAAAACGATTGAGTTTGTCAATAATTCTCTGCAGGTGCCTGACGTCCGTAGCCAGTACTTTCAATATGGCTCCGTCTTCCCCCGTTACCGTATAACAGTCAATGACTTCCGGTTGCTGGGTAACAAAATCGACATAGGGTCGACCTTGCTGTGTGGAAATTCGGATCAGTGCAACTATCTGATAACCAAAAGCCTCAGGATTGACGACAGCGTGATAGCCTTGAATGACGCCAGTAGTTTCAAGGCGTCTGATCCGTTCAGAAACGCTCGGTTGGCTTAAGTGTATCTGGCGACTGATTTCCGCAATGCTCGTCCGGGCATCTTGCTGCAACATGGCGAGAATTTTAAGATCATAGTTATCTAACTTTAAATTCATAGGTGAACGTCCTATTATTTGTATTTAAGAAAGGTTTATTTTTGGAAATGCCATACATCGCATCTGTTTATGAGCCGTATTAGTATGTATAGTGTGGTTTGACCTTTCACGGATTTTGCACTATTCAACATGATAAATCAACAACTAATTAAACAAATTACAAAACAGTTCCAGACACCATGCTGGATCTACGATGCCCAAACCATACGTGACCAAATTGACAGATTGCGCCAGTTTGATGTGATCCGGTTTGCGCAAAAAGCCTGTTCCAATATTCATTTATTGCGCCTGATGCGTGAGCAGGGCGTGATGGTAGATTCAGTGTCACTTGGTGAAATAGAGCGTGCGCTGGTCGCGGGATTTCAGCCAGGTGTCGAGCCTGCGGAAATTGTATTTACGGCAGATCTGCTGGATCGCCCAACGATAGCACGCGTGCTGGAACTGAACATTCCGGTCAATTGCGGTTCACCGCAAATGTTGCAACAACTCGGTGCGGCTAAAAGCGGACATCCGGTCTGGTTGCGCATCAATCCAGGATTCGGTCACGGACACAGCCGTAAAACCAATACCGGTGGCGAACAAAGCAAGCACGGCATCTGGCATGAACACCTGGCCGAGTCTTTGACCATCATCCGCGAGACTGGATTGAAACTGATCGGATTGCACATGCATATCGGCTCGGGCGTCGATTATGCGCATTTGCAAAGTGTGTGCGAAGCGATGTTGCAGCAGGTTAGCCATGTGCGGGATTTTGGCATGGACATTACGGCGATTTCTGTTGGTGGCGGCCTGTCTATTCCGTATCGCGGTGGTGAGGGTGAGGTCGATACGCTGCATTATTTTGAAATCTGGAATGCGGCGCGCAGAAAAATAGAAATGATGCTGGGCCATCCTGTAGCGATGGAAATTGAACCGGGTCGTTTTTTGGTCGCTCAGTCGGGCCTGCTGGTGACTGAGTTACGCGCCCAAAAACAGGTTGGCGATAATTTTTTTGCTCTGGTTGATGCAGGCTTTAACGATCTTGCACGCCCGGCGATGTATGGCAGTTATCATAGAATAACGGCGCACACGGCTGACGGCGCGCAACGCAGTGGCGCGTTGAGACCTACGGTGGTTGCAGGGCCTTTATGCGAATCTGGTGATGTATTTACGCAGGAAGAAGGCGGTGAAGTAACCAACCAGAACCTGCCGGTTTGCGAAATTGGCGATTT
>Ga0364886_10184_pt2 | contig 34011 bp, 31 predicted proteins | sample ExccelJu500001D3_4_FD_206926 | JGI IMG/M metagenome (GOLD analysis project Ga0364886, IMG submission 206926) | Enriched cells from Trout Bog Lake Hypolimnion, Wisconsin, USA - BchlTB.July23.5000.01.D3 | ecosystem: Environmental > Aquatic > Freshwater > Lake > Hypolimnion/Profundal zone | place... | reverse complement strand
ACCAATAATACCTTTATTTTTATGAAGATTATATGTAAAGTTTAAAGGCATTTCTATATAGTTCATTCTATAATGATTAATATCGATATAACTGGTCCATCCATAATAGGAATTATTTATAGTTGTCCCTTTTTGTACATAATTTAAGCCAGGAGAAAAAGATATTTTTTTATACAACGGAACATCTAGATATAAACCAACTTTAAAACCAGTAATAGATTCCATTGGAACTTTTATTTGTGTGTATGGAAATAAATCTCCTAATTTATCTAAATAGGATTCTTTTGCATTCGCACTCAGTATTCCTGCCTGAATATACCATTTTGTTTTCTTAATTTTCTTTATTCCTGATGAATCTGAATGGCTTGTGGTATAAGCATCGGGTAATAATTCCGTAGCATTAATTGTTGTAGTAATTATACCTGTAAGAAAGAGTATAATGAATAGTTGTTTAAGTTTCATAATGGTGAATTTGGGTATAAAGGTTATCAATAATATTCATATAGCAAATTTAAACCCTAAAATATTTTATCAGAAAGGAATATGAAGATGTTTAGTAGTATAATTCACCCTGCAGTAAATAAATAAAAAACTTTTGTTGTGTAAAAATTACACAAAATCAAATCTCCTGCTTACTTTTACATCCTTCAATAAGTATTAAATTCTAAGAAATAATAAAATTGCCTGTATTATGAATGCTTTAGAAACACTTGCTATAGGAATAGACATTGGGGGGACCAATACCGTTTTTGGAATAGTAGATGCCCGTGGCGAGATACTTTACAAAGGTGCATTGTCCACCGGCAAACACGAAAAAATAGAAGACTATATCGATGAATTGTATGAAGCCATCAAACCCGCTATCGATCAGGTGGGTGGAAAGGAACTGATAAGGGGTATTGGCATTGGCGCTCCCAACGGAAATTATTATAGTGGCACCATAGAACACGCTGCCAACCTGAAATGGAAAGGTATTATTCCTTTTGCCGAAATGATGACCGCCAAATTTGATCTGCCCGCAGCTCTTACCAACGATGCCAACGCTGCTGCGGTGGGCGAAATGACCTACGGAGCCGCTAAGGGTATGAAAGATTTTATTATGATCACCTTAGGCACCGGTGTAGGAAGTGGTATAGTGGCCAACGGACAACTGATATATGGTCACGATGGATTTGCGGGCGAACTGGGCCACAATATAGTGATACCTAATGGTCGTTTGCACGAAGGCACCGGACTGAGAGGCAGTCTGGAAGTATATTGCTCCGCAACCGGTGTAAAAAGAAATGCAATTGAAATGCTGGAAGATCATCCTGATGAAGAATCTTTATTACGTCAGTATACAACATCAGAAATCGACAGTAAAATTGTGTACGACTGCGCTGTTCAGGGCGATAAAATTGCTAATAAGGTGTTTGAATTTACCGGAGAAGTGCTTGGCCGTGCATTTGCTAACTTTGTTATGTTCTCTTCTCCCGAAGCCATCATACTCTTTGGTGGTTTATGCAAAGCAGGCGACCTGATTCTGAAGCCTACCAAGGAAAACATGGAAGCAAATCTGCTGCCTATCTTCAGAAATAAAGTAAAAATTATATTCAGTCAGCTGAACGAATCCGAAGCCGCCATATTGGGGGCAAGTGCATTGGTATGGGAATTGAGAAAATAGTTTTTTGTACATTTAAGCTACGGTAGAGACGCATTGCCATGCGTCTCAAATAATGTAAGTAAAAGTATATGGAATACAAGTTATTCATAACTGATAATATTTAAGGAGACGCAATGCATTGCGTCTCTACGGGATGTTCATTATCTTTATAATGATATCGTAGGGGAATAAAAATCAGCCCCTTTTACAAAAATAAAAAGTCTTATAATGGTTAATAGCATAACTAATTTTTCAAACATTTGTACTCCAGCTTTGGATAATAATCAGCTAATAGATACATTCGCCACCCAATCGGGTTTTTATATACAATTCAAAAACGAACCTGTTCGTTAATTGAATTTCAATAGGCTTTATTGGATTAATCAATAATTAAATAAATTTTATATGAAGATTGCTACCAGATTTATTCATGCAGGTGCCGAACCTGACCCCTCTACAGGGGCTATTATGACACCTATTTATCAGACATCCACCTATGTGCAGGAAGCTCCGGGCAAACATAAAGGTTACGAATATGCCCGTTCGCAGAATCCTACCCGTAAGGCTCTGGAAGATGCCTATGCCATTATAGAAAACGGTAAATTTGGTCTTGCCTTCTCCAGCGGAGTGGCTGCCACCGATACTGTACTGAAACTACTGCAACCGGGCGATGAAGTAATTGCTGCATCGGATATGTATGGTGGTACCTATCGTTTATTCTCGAAAGTATATGAGAAGTTTGGGATAAAATTTATCTATGTCAACATGGATAATGTAGCGAATGTGAAAGCAGTCATCACAACTGCTACTAAACTTATCTGGACCGAGACCCCTACCAATCCACTGATGAATATAGTGGACATACAAGCAGTAGCCGATATAGCAAAAGCCCACAATATTATACTATGTGTGGACAATACATTCGCATCGCCTTACCTGCAGAACCCATTAGACTTAGGAGCCGACATAGTAATGCATAGTGCTACCAAATATCTTGGTGGGCACAGCGATGTGGTGCAGGGAGCCTTGATGATGAACGATGAAACCTTGAGAGACCAGTTATATTTTATTCAGAAAAGCTGTGGAGCGGTGCCGGGTCCTATGGATTGTTTCCTTATTATCAGAGGAATCAAGACATTGCATGTACGTATGCAAAGACATTGTGAGAACGGAGAAAAGATTGCTCATTATTTACGCAATCATCCTAAGGTAGATAAGGTATTCTGGTGCGGATTCGAAGACCATCCCAGCTATGCCATTGCAAAAAAGCAGATGAGAGGCTTTGGCGGCATGATGAGCTTTGAACTGAAAGATAAAAACATAGAAAGCACCATGAAAGTATTGTCATCCACTAAGCTATTTTCCTTAGCCGAGAGTCTTGGCGGAGTAGAATCGTTAATAAACCATCCAGCTTCCATGACCCATGCCTCTATCCCCCGTGAAGAGCGCATAAAGAATGGCCTGAATGATGGATTAATCAGGCTGAGTGTAGGAATAGAAGATGCCGATGATCTGATAGAAGATCTGAGAGTAGCGATAGGTTAGAGTTTACTGATTTGAGTAATCTTTATTTCATCGTTTAAGGGTTTAATTCTTTTAAATCGTTTAAAGTTGAATACAAATACATACTTAAGTATAACTAAAAAGAAAGAGGCAGGAATTTATTCCTGCCTCTTTTGTATTTTATACGATTAAATTAAGCTATTTAAATGTATTCAACGTTAAACGACTTAAACCCTTAAACGTTATAACGGTAAAAACCTAAATCTTCACCTTAACAACCAGTTTCCTGATGATACCCTCTCCTAGCATAGGAGCATGAACATCTTCAGGGAAGAAGATAGCAAAGTCGCCAGCATGAAAATCGAAGTAAGTATCTGGTTGATCCTTAAAGAAAGTAACATCTTTCTCAGGATTGTAAGCATCTACAGGCTCTACACATTTATGGCGAGGCTTCCAGCCAATCTTTTCTGTCCCGGATGGGCAAAACTGAATGTCGATATAGTTATTATGACATTCAAACTTGGCTACATCGGCTGTAGTGCCTTCTTTAGCGGAAACAGCCACATGTAAATCTCTACCATCAATTTCAGTTTTACCTACGTCCAGGGTAGCAAGGTCCAGATTTTTGATGTATTCAAATGCCTTAGCAAATCGTGGATGTAACCCGATGTATTTATCTGAATTTACAATGTTGTCTAAAATCATTTTATATAAATTTTACTTTAAGTTAAAACTAAAAATCCGCCTGCCGAAGCAAACGGATTTTGTATTTGGGGTTATAATCTAACGTTGTACTCTACCAGAACCATCACCGGCAACCAATTCATTCACTTCTTTCAAAGTTGCATGGTTAAAGTCACCTGGAATAGTGTGTTTGATAGCAGATGCAGCCACAGCGAATTCTGCAGCATCCTTAATGTTCTTACCAGTCACTAAAGCGTAGATAAGACCAGAAGCAAAAGAATCACCACCACCTACACGGTCAACAATTCTAAGCTCATATTTTTTAGAATGATAGAATTCGGTACCATCATATAGTAATGCAGACCATCCATTATCAGAAGCGCTATGGCTTTCTCTTAAAGTGGTAGCAATATATTTGAAACCGAATTTCTCCTGCATTTGTTTGAATACACTCTTGTAACCATCCAGGTTCAATTCACCTTTAGTTACATCGGTTCCTTCCGGTTTGAAACCTAAAGTAGTATCAGCATCTTCTTCGTTACCGATACAAACATCTACATAATGACAAAGTTCAGTCATTACACTTCTAGCCTTTTCAGGACTCCATAATTTCTTACGGTAGTTAAGGTCAATAGAGGTAGTAACACCTTTAGCCTTTGCAGCCTTTAAAGCAGCAAGCGTTAAAGCAGCTGACTTATCGCTTAAAGCAGGTGTAATACCAGTAGTATGGAACCAATCGGCACCTTCGAATATTTTATCAAAATCAAAATCAGTGATTTCTGCTTCAGCAATAGAAGCACCAGCACGATCGTATATAACCTGAGATGCTCTTACAGAAGCTCCGGTTTCAAGGAAATAGATTCCCAACCTTTTACCGCCCTTAGCAATGAACTTTGTGTTCACTCCGTAACGACTAACAGCATTGATAGCAGCTTGTCCGATAGCATTATCAGGAACTTTGGTTACAAATACTCCTTCTAAGCCATAGTTGGAAGCAGCAACAGCCACATTGGCTTCACCACCACCGTAGTTTACATCGAAACTATCTGACTGAACAAATCTTTCAAATCCGGGAGTAGATAATCTTAACATGATCTCTCCTAAAGTAACAACTTTCTTTGACATAACTTTTTTTGAATTGATTAATATTGAGGTTATATAAATCTAACCATTAAAATTTTATTATATAAAAATACGCAATCAGGATGCAAAAATAATGGTTCAATTTATATTTTCACAAAAAAAGTACGGTAACGTTTACGTTATTGAAAACAGGGGGTTTCAGGCGATATAATATTGTCATTAAAATTGTTTTCTGAATTATTTTCTATGCAGTTAACTATTTATGTTACAACTTTGCGTGCAAATTTTAAAACTACATTAGATATGGACAAGAAATCATTGATTCTCCAAACGATTCAGGAACAAGGTACATTACCATTGTTCTTTTACAACGATGCCGAAGTAAGTGTTGAAGTACTTAGAGCATTATACAGAGCAGGTATCAGAGCATTTGAATATACCAACAGAGGTAAAGCTGCTCTTCATAATTTTGAAGCATTAAGAAAAGTGACCGATGCTGAAATGCCAGGTATGTATCTGGGTATTGGTACCATGAAGAACGGTCAGATGGCTCAGGATTTTGTAAATGCAGGAACCGATTTCTTAGTATGTCCAGGTTTAGTGGAAAGTGTAGCTGAAGTTGCTATAAACAACAATATGTTATGGTGTCCGGGTTGTATGACTCCTACCGAAATTATTGAGGCTGAAACACTTGGCGCAAACTTTGTAAAGCTTTTTCCAGGTAATATATTAGGACCAGGGTTTGTATCTGCAATAAAAGAATTATTCCCTAATACTTCTTTCATGGTTACAGGTGGTGTAGATGTAACTAAGGAAAATATTGAAGGCTGGTTTAAGTCTGGCGTTAGTTGTGTAGGAATGGGTAGCAAATTGATCAGTAAACAATTGCTGGAAGAAAAGAACTACACTAAAATTGAATCATTAACTAAAGAAGTAATGGAGATCATCAAACTTATTAAGAAATAGAATTTCATTAATATCACTTCTTTCATAAAAGGGACAGGGAAACCTGTCCCTTTATTATATCTATACCTTTAAATGCAACTTCGTTTAAAAGATATTGTTCCCCTTATCATAAACCTTTAAGAACTCATCCCTTTACTTTTGCCGCCAATCAGACATATCTATGAGGGTTATTATATCGGTATTGGCATTATTAACAGTAAGTATCAGCAATTTAATTGCTCAGGATAGTACGAACAAAAAGGTTTCTTTGCATTGGCAAGCTACAACTGTTACACAATATCACCCTGATATAAAATCGCCTTATCAGGGGTTGAATAGCCTTCAGGCAAGTGAGCCTGCAAAAACATCGCTGACTTCTACATTTTATCTGAATTACAGTCCTGCTAAAAACACTTACTTTATATTTAATCCAGAGATGACGGGTGGCGAAGGACTCAGTAAAACAACCGGAATAGCGGGATTTACTAATGGAGAAGTATATAGAATAGGTGACCCAAAGCCACATGTTTACGTTGCAAGGTTATATGCAGAACAAAGAATTGCGTTAAGTTCCCGAAAAGAATTCATTGCTGACGATCAGAATCAGATTCAGGAGCAAACCAGTCGGGACTATTTTTCTATCATAGCAGGAAAGTTTTCATTAACCGACTTCTTTGATGATTCGCAGATAAGTCATGACCCAAGAACACAGTTCTTAAACTGGTCCCTTATGGGAAATGGCGGATGGGATTATCCCGCAAATACCCGGGGATACACTATGGGCGTTGTTTTGCAGTTTGTATATAAAGACTGGGGGATCAGAACAGCTATGACGGCTATGCCAACAGAAGCCAACGGACCTACCCTTGAATGGAAATACAATAAAGCCATGGGTACCGTTCTGGAAGTGGAAAAGACGCATATCTGGAAGAAGAACTCTACTTATTTTGGAACTTTTCATTTTGGAATTTATAATAACATTGCCAGAATGGGCAGTTACGAAGATGCCATTAAATCGGGCAGCTACGATGTTACTCAATCCAGATTATACGGCAGATCGAAAACAGGTTTTTATACCAGCCTGGATAATCATTTTGGAAAGCATCACTGGTTTATTAAAGGAAGCTACAATGATGGCAAAAATGAAACATGGGCTTTTACCGAAATAGACAATAGTATTGCTTCAGGTTATTCCTTTGATGGATTTAAAGGAAAACATCGGTATGATGCACTGGGAATTGCCTTTGTTTCGAACGGACTTTCCAATTTACACAAAGAATATCTGGCCGGAGGCGGTTATGGTTTTATTATAGGTGATGGCAAACTGAACTACAACAGAGAAAATATAATGGAGATATTTTATAGTTGGTCTATCAAAAACAAACTATATATCAGTCCTGATTATCAGCTTGTTGTAAACCCAGCTTACAATTCGGACCGTGGGCCTGTACACGTTTTTTCTGTTCGTCTTCATCTGGCTTTATAGTTTACAGGAATTGTGAATATTTGATAATACTCTTATAAAACTGTCGAAAGTCATTTATTAGTAAGCTTCTGGCTATTAATTTAGCGGCTTAAATAACTAACTTATATGAGTTTTACACCATCGGCTATGCCAAGAGTTCCTCAAAAGAAGGATGATAACAGTAAAAAGATTATCATTTTATTGCTTGCTTTGCTTGCAGTTGCAATCGGATACCTTGTTTACGACAAAACGCAGTCCAAAAATACTATTCAGCAAAAAGACGAAACCATCAGTGCGGTTACGAGTGCTAAGGATTCTTTAGCTACAGAATTTGCAAAAATTTCGAAACGTATGGACAGCTTATCCTCTTCAAACGTTACACTGCAGGGAAGTCTTGCTGAGAAGAATACAGAAATGCTGAAACAGAAAGCAAGCATTGACGAGCTGGCACACAGAAAAAACCTTTCTGCTGAAGAGTTAAAGAAAGCAAGACTGATGATTGCCAATCTGAATGAAAAATTAGACGGCTTTGAAGCTGAAATCAAGAAACTGAAGGCTGAAAACAAAGTACTGGACTCCTCCAACAAACAGCTGACTACCGACAAAAATCAGTTAACTACAGAAAAGAAATTACTGATAGATACCTTAACTACCACCACCAATCAGAACAAAGTACTGGCTGATAAGGTAGATGTAGCTTCTACTCTGAAGGCTTCCAACATTGATGTGGTAGCAATGAAAGTAAAAAGTAGTGGTAAAGAAACTGTTGTAACGAAAGCCAAGAATGCCGACTTATTGCGTATTTCCTGCACACTGGATGAGAACAGAATAACTCCCAGCGGCAACAAATCGCTGTATGTATGTGTATTTGCACCCGATGGTAAAGCAAGTGGCACAGAAGGTAATTTCACTTTAAGAGATGGCAGCGACAAGCCTTATACCAATAAAGTAGACGTAGCTTACGAGCAAGGTAAAGTATCGAAAGTTAGTTTCAACTGGAAGCCTGGTACTAAATTTGTACCTGGCAGCTACAAGATTGAAATTTATAACAATGGTTTCAAGATAGGTGAAGCATTGAAAGACCTTAGAAAAGGAGGATTGTTTTAATAAAGGCTATCAGACTTTAGTCTTTGGTCTTTAGCAAATACAAAACAGCCGGTCTTTAGCTTAATTGCTAAAGACCGGCTGTTTGTTTATAGATAGTATTTATATACAAGCTGTTAGCTTTTAGCCTATAGCCTTTAGCAAATACAGATATACAAGTAGTTGATTTTCAGCAATTTGCATTATCTGATTCATTTCAGCAGGCTGTTGGCTTTCAGCTAACAGCTAAAGGCTAACAGCAATTGTTTCTGGCTAACAGCTGAAAGCTAAAGGCTAAAAGCTATATAAACGGCACTTCCAGTTTCAACCCAATATTGCGGCCCATGCTGTACAATCCGTGATTGATGTTGGTATCGTTAGCCGAATAATTGAAGTATTTCAGCCTGCTTAAATGGTCGCGGTAAGCTATATCGAACAGATTGTTCACCATCAGGCTGATGGTAGCTACAGTTTTGCCCTTCTTGTTGGTAAACCCTGTACCGGCCCCAATATTCACCAGAGTGTATCCTGCTGTAGCCGTTTCAGTATTATCGGTCAGATAAACCCTGTTCTGTGTGGCATAATAGGCTAACTGAGCCTTTACAAACCCATTGGCAAGATGATATTTCTTTGAAGAAAAGTCGTACTTCAGTTCCGATATTCCGTGCACAGGTGGTATAAAAGGCAGATATCGGTTGCTATCGTTGGTCAGATTCGATGGCAGGCTTTTGTTCAGTGCAAATACTGCCGATATACTATTTTCGAAATGCAATGACTTTAAAGGATGTATATCTACACTCAGTTCGCCTCCGTACAATTCCGCAGTACCCTGCTGAAACTTGTAGGTAGGATAATACTGTCCATCGGAAAGTGTCAGTGAATCCCCTGCCCCGGTCGACTTGGTCAATCTTCTGTTGTAGATATAATTGGACACATTATTGTTAAACACACTGAATTCCACATCCAGATGGCGGGCTATATACGATACCCCCAGATCTTCCTGCAGACTAAATTCCGACTGGAATGCATCGTTGCCTATCTGAGCAAAGCCGGTTCCAGGATGCACTCCATTGGCAGATATTTCTGAAATATTCGGCGCACGATACCCTCTCGATACATTTATTTTCAATGCCAGTTTACTGGTAAAGTTGTAAGTAGCGCCTATACTGCCCGAAACACCGGTGAAAACATGATTGTAGTTGTAGAAAGGATGACTTGCCCCAATGGTATCCGCTCCGGTTACAGGACCATCGAAGCCGGTTATGGCATTTGGTTTGGTATACATTTCATCGTTGTGGAACGATCGGGTATCGTATCTTAATCCTCCCGATATATCCAGTTTATTGAAAGTCTTTTTAATCATGGCAAATGGTCCTATATCAAACTGATTGTAGGATGGGATAACAAACTCGGTTCCATTGGTTGCCGTGTTTTTCTGATACATACCATTCACACCTGCCGACAAATTCCATCCATCGAATTCTGCAAAATGATATTTTATATCGTAACTGAATGTATTTAGTTGCAGATATAATCCTGCCACATCCTGATAAGGAACCTGCGGATGGCTGAATTCGCGTCTAACGCTATTTTGGAATCCAAGATTCACCAGCAGCTGACCGCCGCCAACCCTGAAGTTGTTGCTTACGTAAGCCCTGTAATGCTGTACATGCTGATGCAGAGGTGTTATAGCATACGACTTCAGTGCCGCTGCCGACACCACCGGACGAAATGTATCGGCTTCCGTTATTTGCTGCGTAAACTTGCCTGTAGCCGAATCCCTGCTTCCGTCGGGTATTTCCTGCAGGTCATCGAACAGCGAAAGTCCTAAATGGCTGTAGCCCCATTTGCCATGCAATCCAAGCGACATGCCGGCATCGGTTTCCTTAAATGCAGTATTAAAAACCCTTCCGTCTATCTTATTCTGATAATTTGTAGCCTCTTTCGACGATAAACGCGCCATCAGTTCCAGACCTTTATGCGTAGAACCGTATAGTATGGAACCTCCGAAAAGACCATTGTTCGACTGATAATCGATGGTAGCATTCGATATCTTTTTGCCTTCAGCGGCTGCAGGGGTGGGTATCAGGTTTACCACACCGGCCAGTGCATCCGATCCGTAAGTAAGGCTGGCAGGCCCCTTTATTACTTCTATCCTATCCACTCCATACTGATCCACTTCTATACCATGTTCATCGCCCCATTGCTGTCCTTCCTGACGAACACCATCGAACAGTGTCAGTATTCTATTGTACCCCAATCCTCTGATAAAAGGCTTTGAAACGTTGGGGCCCGTAGTTAATGCACTCACCCCGGGAATTTTAGATATAGCATCTATGATGTTGGTACTCAGGTTAGTTTGAAGATATTCGTGACTAACCGAAACTATTGGAACCGGGTTCCTTTTTATCTGCGTTGCTTTGGATGAACCGGTTATCACCACGGCACTTTCTTCAATAGCTTCTTCAGAAATGCTGAAATCTGCTATAGTGGTTCCGGTTATGTGAACGATTCGGGTTACAGTTTTAAAACTGGTATATTTTACCTGCACCAGATAAGTGCCGGAGGGTAATTTATGCAATTGATAGTTGCCATTGCTATCGGCTATGCTGAACAACTGCAGATCGGGGATAATAATGGAGGCGCCTGCAAGCGATGTATGCAATTTTTCATCCGATATATGTCCTTTCAATACATTTTGCTGTGCAAATGATTGAATATTGATAAATAAAAGCCCTATAACTATTGATAATGAGTAAAATATTTTCATTAATAACTTTTTTGAAATAATAAGAAGCAGGTTCATTATTGCGAAGCAATGAATGAACTTGTAAGTAAAAACAAACCTGAACCAAACAGTAATACTACATGATGGAAGGAGGGCCCCTAAGGCTGCTGTAAGTATGGGCTATAGTACATACAGGCGTATTGACTATAAAAGGATATTCTATATACTGAACGGGTACAACTATATGTATAACTGTACTGCTTTCAATAAAAGCTGTGCAGAAATCTTCTATACAATCGCAGGATGTATTGAACGTTTTATTATCAGAAGGTATTGACGACTGATTGGTTTTAATATGGTAGCAATTGTGCAGATAAAGCCTTGGTCCCATCTTTTGCAGAAAGACCAGCAGTAGCAGGAAGGCTATTATCCTCGATGTTTTATTGCTTAATTTCATTTAATATTTGAAAAGACTGAATAACTATTGCACTATTCAATATTCTATTTTATCGGTACAAAAGCTATAAACAAAAACTATGCCAATATAGCTATTACATTTTCAATTTATTAAACAACATCGAATCATTTAAGGTTTTAATAGAAAAAATATAGAAAGTACAGGATTATACAATAATGGAGATTGAAATGAAATGAAATATATACCCAACAAAAACACTGCTCTGTTATACTCATTTACTCATTTGTTTATTGTTTCAGTATCTGTTGAAACCATATATATTTCAGGACTTACGAAGTATAATTGCTTTATCAATTGATTACCAAAACCAGAAAAGGTGCCTTTCGACACCTTTTCTTCTTTAACAAAAAATGGAACTATATTAATTCGATTGTATAAGCTCCTTCCAGCAAATCGCTCAAATTCTGTACTTTCAGAAAACGGCAGGTGGTAATGTCAGCCAGGTCCTGCAGCTTTATCAGTTGCTTGCTATTGGCAGCAATAGTGATGATTTTAGTGCCCATTGGCGAATTTTCGTCGGGCAACAGTGCCACTGCTAAGGCTGTTTTTCCACGGTTAATAAAAATCATTTCTTCATCAGCATCAAAAGTGTGGGTCATTGCCAGCAAAGTTTCGTTGGCTGCAATATTGCTTTTGAAAATAGATTGTTCGTGATTGCGGATAGTTTGCAGATCGAACAGATTGCCTGTTTTTTCTGGTGTTTCCTTATAATAATCCATCAGTAAACCCAGTAAGCTGTATAGTTGGGTACTTACCGATATTCTTTGAGTTTCCAGTGCATCGCTGCCATTACCTGTTCCGGCAATGCTGGATTTTTGTGCCTCATACGCATCTTTCAACAATATATAAAAGGCATCCACATCTGCTTTTACATCTGCCAGCGCCACATCGTTGTTGATAGATAAACTCAATGTACTTACGGCACCCATTATATCCAGTTGACTTCCTTTCTGAAAAGGTGTACGGTGATGGGGCAACAATGCAATATACTGAGGTGTTCCAGATTTATATACCACTTGTATGGCAATATCCCAGTCGCGTATTTTCTGGCTTCGCAATTGAATTAATAAATCTTTCAGATTGGCTGACTGACCAAGTTGCGCTGCCTGATTGTTGAACCAGGTATCGAACAAAAGGTTGTATTGAGTTACAAACGGAGATAGTATGACCAGCCTTGCCGCCAGAAAAACATCAGTAGGTTGTGCCTTTAGTGCATTTATTGAAAAGTTACAGATTTTTTTCATAGACCGTTGACTATTTTCTGTAGCAGTTAAGAATGGATTAATTAAATAGCTCCATGTTTTCATACAGTTGTTTTTATTTTATTAACAATCGCTTTACCAGACAAATAGATGCCTTAAATCTGGTTTAAAACATGACAATTATCAGTCCCCTATATGACACTTGTCATGTATCCGCTGAAACTCAATGCTGTAAGGGGTTACACAATTAAATATTTTCTCTGAAAACTGAATATTTATTTTTATTGAGATAAAAAACTGCTGAAAAACTGTTTAAAATTTCCTTATTTTCCTAAATTCTACTCTAACAATTACATCTATCCACATCATTAGGTATAGTGGTTATGCAGCTATTGCCTATCCACTTTTTATTGAATATGATTGCCAACTGATGATTATTTTCCATCAACTGTTTTGGCAATATTGTCGGCTAACAATTGAATGCAATAAGTTGATTAAGAATAATTTACTGCTGACTATTTCGAATAATAAAATTATTTGCCTCAATCTTTTTCTGATTATTGAGGCAAATAAGCTGTTTTGTCACGGTTTTTAGCAGGAAAAGGCAGCAAATAATTTGATTTTATATAGCAATAAACTGAAAACATCGAAAAATAAACTGAACGGGTACAATCTTCTGCTGGATATAGATTAGAATAATATGTTTTGCTACAATTGCTTGATGAATATCAAAAATAATAGGACAATCTGACATAAAATTTTATTATAAATGAATTTACTCTGTTTAATATAAATAATTAATTATAACAATCATGTTCAACAATTCGCATTTTTACGATATTTATCAATAAATAATTTACATTCAGTATCTACATTTTAATTTTTTGCTATAATTTATTTGGTAACATTAATTTAATGTTGATACTTTGCTAGTTCTAAACACGAAACTATGGACGATATATTAGAAGTTTGCTATCAACTATTCCTGAATAGTAATGGAGCATTGCCGTACACTACCACTAATTCGCTTATTTCCGAACTAGACCTCTTAACGCCTGAACATCAGATAGAATTATTGAAAAACATAAAGAATACTGATATGCTAAAGAAGATGTTTGTTTCTTTCTACGAAATACAGCATTACGATTTATGCCAGTCTATTAACGATATTCTGAATACCAAGGGCATTTATTGTAATTAAAAATACAAGCTGCAATACATTTATTATTTTCTACCTAACAAGATTTCAATAGTCTAAACACATCGCGCGTTTTAGTGAAACAGATACAATATATTGCCTGTTGCTGACCATATTTCAGTTTATCATCAACCGGATCAAATACCTTTTACCACTATTGTAAAACCAAGGGTTTGCTAATATAGGCATAGATCAGTGTGTTTTAAAACTTACTAATTATCAGAATTCCCAATGAAGCCTTGCTGCAAATATTGATACAGGACCACGGGATTGGTTGAATGCAGGATTTACTACGTATTGATAATCTGCTGTGGCTTGGATTGTTTTCCAGATATGTACATTATAATACGCTTCTAGCACTCTTTCGGGTTTGTAATTCAAATTTCCATCACCATCCAGAATATCGGTACCTCCTGCTTTTAAAAAAGCCTGATTAGCCTTCGAGGCTCCACTTATTACATACAGAATACCAATATTGTCATTCTTTCTATGCCATTTTTCACCAAAGCTGCTTATGCCTAAAGATACTGTCCAGTTAACATCGGTAAAAGTCCATGCATCGCATTGACCATTGTTCCATCCAACACGAGAAAACACCCCAATATCCCTGCCAATCTCTTGCTCTGAGTTTAGCCCCAATCCATATTTAAATCTATTAGCCCGGGCTGCTTGTGGAATACTTATTCCAGCCCCTTGTCCCAATGTATTCAAATTTGGCGGATTAGCCAATAGCAGAGAGGTTGCTACATCATAACTTGCAAAGTTAGCTTCGTCCAGCCACGGCATGATTCTGATTACCCCTTTATAAGATTTTATATTATAGCGTCGTTCATACTCAGCCATCATAGCCCATGAACGGAAGAAACTTCCGTTTGCTCCACCATGATTAGGAAATATCAGATACTGGTCATCGGCACTAAAACCATTCTTTTCGGAAGGCATCTGGAAAAACCCATAACGCAATGACCATTTAGGTTGGTTTAAATCGATGGCCAAACCCGTAGTGTACCCTAAAGCATCTTCGCCATAATCCCATGCAATATTGCCCATAGCTGCCCAATTCAGAAATTGAGTATGCGGACTTTTGGCGTAAGTATTATTATCACAAAAATCCAATGGACTCATCCTACCAATAGTGAATGTAAGTCGGGCTATATCCTGTTTGCCTGCAAGCGTAAGTTCGTCGTCGGGCAAGTACTCTTTTTTACCTCCTAAACCAATAGTTTGACGAATAAATAAATGTGTAATGGAATAGTTTGGAATTGCAGTGCCGGCTTTATAAGCATCACCATTCGGGAAAGCCTCAATGCCAAATGTTTTAGTCAGCCCGAAACCTTGCCACATTAATAGATCAACATGCAACTCGGCACCTTTCCAAAGCTTTGAACCTCCATACAAGTTTATTGTAAAAGTTTTCTGAATCTCCTGATTGGTGTCCAGACTGTTGGGCGATGAGTATTTAGCATGAAAATCAGGGTGTCCCTGTACAATAAAAGTATTTTGAATATGAAAGTTCCACTTTTGTTCTTTGGTAGAATCAAGTGGTTGTGCTTTTTCTGCCGAAATTGTGCCAACAGTATCCTTTACAGGACTTACCCTGCTATTACCAGCTAATCCAATAAAAATAAACACTGAAAGAAAAATGATTGTTCTGATTAATTGCATTTAAGCAAACATATTATATTTTTATCATATAGCATATTTTATTTATTAGCCATACCTAATTTTATTATTAATAAATAAATTTCTTATATTTGTGGTATGCTTAAAAACAATAACGTACAAACATTTTCGGAAGAGAACTATCTGAAAGTAATTCATCATCTGAGTTTTCAGGCGGAAGAGAAGATAAGTCCTACATCAATTTCTACTGCTTTGGATAACAGCCCGGCATCGGTGGTGGATATGATAAAGAAACTGGTAGATAAGAAACTGATACAATACGAAAAAAGCAAAGGTGTACGACTAACCGAGAAAGGCAAAAAGATTGCACTGCAGATTGTGCGCAGGCACAGGCTTTGGGAAGTATTTCTGCTGGAGAAACTGGAGTATTCCTGGGATGTGGTACACGATATTGCCGAGCAGCTGGAGCATGTTCAGCACCCTGAACTAACCGATAGATTAGATAAGTTTTTAGACTTCCCGGAATACGATCCACACGGGGACCCTATACCAAAATCGACAGGAGAAATGCCTACTACAGTCAATACACTACTGACCGAAGTAAGCATTGGAAAAACATGCCGGGTAGCAGCCGTAAAAGACACCTCCCCTATATTCCTTCAATATCTGCAACAGTTATCGGTGAATATAGGTACCAAAATAAAAGTTTTGGACAGAATACCTTTCGATGGATCGATGGTCATTCAGATTGGTAAGGATATTACTACCACAGTATCTCAGAAATTCGGTGATAGTTTACTGGTTGATTAGCAGAAATATTACTGAAAAAGTTGAACAGATAATATATCCGATCAACTTTTCTGTACAGTAAATGGCTTTACCATAATCTGTTTCTGAATGAGAGTATAATAAACCAATTGAATCAAAATGATTGAATTTATGAAAACAAACTTATGCGATTTCAGACATCATTTGTATTAATTGATATTCATAAAATTACAGCTTATTGTGTAAATATTACATATATTCCGATTATTTGTTTTTACGAACTGAATATAGGTAATTCGCTCAAAAATACAGCATTAAATGGAGGATACATTAAAGGTTTGCTACAACCGTTTTAATGAAAAAGCGGGCAAATTACATATAAAACTGGAAGATAAACTGATTCAGGAACTTCACAATATTTCAATAAAAGATCGGAAAGAGATTCTGAAATATGTAACAGACAACAAAATACTGAAAAAGGTATTTGTATCGGCCTACCAGTTGCAGCATTTCGAAATATGCCAGTCGGTAAAGGAAGAACTGAGCAGCAGAGGAGTAGTTTGTGAATAAGGAATTATACGTTCTGCTTCCAAAGCTGAATGATCTCCACAATACTTGGGTAGCTATCGTCTAAATATGGCTGCAACTGTGGCAAGGGTATCCATTTTATGTCTTCTATATCTTCCTCGGTTTGCGGTATCAGTGTCTGATTGGTTTCAATCTTCATTTCGTACCAGTGCGTTTCCTTCAGCACATCTGCTTTTACCCATTCATCAAAATATTCGTGCTTTGTTATACCAATAAAGTTGCCCAGCAGTATATTTCTGATGCCCGTCTCCTCCTCTACTTCTCTTACAGCACATTCAGGTATGGTTTCGCCTTCGTCCAGTTTACCCTTTGGCAAATCCCATTTGCCCCTGCGGTAAATAAACAGCAGTTCATTTTCAGGGTTCAATACAATACCTCCGGCTGCCGTAATAATCTTCTTATTTGCACTCATACAAGTTATTTCAGATACAAAAATACCGGTAACTGCACAAACAGTTACCGGTATTTATTTTGAATAAGAACAATTGCTTATTTGTTCTTTATAAATTTAGTTGTATACTCATTGTTGATATCAATGATCTTCACACTATAGAATCCATTACTGAAATTGTTGATACCTATCTGAGTTGCCACAGATGCAGGATTCAGTTTCTCGGAATGCACCAACTGACCTTCTACATTGTATATGTTCAGGATAGCATTCGATGTTTTATTGTGTGTAACCACTATATTGTCGGTAGCAGGATTAGGATAAACCTTTATTACAGATTTGTCAGCGTTTCTGTTGATGCTGATGATATTGCTGTAATTGAAATTGCCATTCAGGTCTACCATTCTAAGTCTGTAATACCAGTTCTGATTGCCCACATTTTCATCCAGATAAGTGTAATCTTTAGATGAAGTACTGCTACCCGCAGCATTAATTTTAGCAATATCGGTGAAGTTTACACCATCGCTGCTTCTTTCCAGCTCGTAATAAGAGGTACCGGTTTCGGTAACCGAATTCCAGTACAGTTGATTGGAAGTTTCGTTTGCAAAACCATTAAACAGACTCAATACAACAGGTAATCCATGTGCTTTGATAGTAAAATTAGCCTTCGAAATAGCAAAGAATATATTGCCAATAGCACGAACCCTTACACGGGCAGTAGTAGATGTAACATTGGGAACTGTAATTGCACAACTTCCTGTGTTTGGAGTAGAATCTACTAAGGTATAAGGATAGGTATAACCACCATCAAGCGATAAATCGATGGCTACCTTGGCACAACTGATAGGTGCTACATTGGTTCCCGTAACTTCCCATGTTACCGAATCCTGATGCTGAGTAACCCAGGTAACGGCCGTAGTAGTTGGATAGGTAACCCAGAAAGAATCTGTAACAACTGCAACAGTTACACTGTTTTCGTTGTAACAAACACCACCGGCATCGCTTCTGTTGTCTCTTACCGTTAAACGGAAAGAAAGTGTACGGGCATAAGTAGCTTTCAATTCACCAATAGTATCTTTATTCAACACCACAGCTCTCAGTTTAGGAAATATTCTGAAGCTATCGGTAACAGGCGAAAATGGTCTGAAAATAGGAGCATTTCCTTCGTTGGTAGTTCTTGGAGCATTCCACACACATGCTGTACCACCTACATTTTTCTGTTCCCAGCAGTAAGTAATAGAATCACCATTGGGATCGGTAGCCGAACCATTCAACTGGAAAGGTGTTTTGTAAGGAATAGTGTAATTGGCAGGCAAAGAAACTACCGGAGGTAAATTGGTAGTTGCAACATTCACCGCACAGGTTCTACCAATACCGGTTGTATTGTACTTCTCTATTTCATCGAAACTTGGAGCGGTAAATATAGCCAGACTATGTGGCGCTAAATCATCGCCGGTACATATACCTGCATAAGCCATAATAGTTATCCCGCTTCCCGGTTCGTTGTTGGTAGTATTGCTGTAATTACCCTGACAGCTACCATTAGCATTGTCGTTGAATGTATGGTTTGCACCAAATGCATGCCCTACTTCATGAGCCACATAATCAATATCGTAACCATCACCAGTAGGTGTAGGGCTACCTGTAATAGAACTTGCTTTAGTTCCAGCAGTACAAATTACCCCTACTTCCGACAATCCACCACCACCAGTACTGAAAGTATGGCCCACGTCATAATTAGCAGAACCTATATAGCTGTTGATTACAGTCTGACTTTCTGTTATCAGTGTGTTGGCATTGTTGTTACCGGTAAAAGGATCTGTTGAGGCATTGGTAAACACAATAGTATCTTCTTTAGCAATTAATACCATGGTAATAGCTAACTCTTTTTCGTAAACACCGGTTATTCTGGCGAATGTGGTTTGAATACAGCTTAAAGTCTGCGCAACAGTTGGAGAAGCTACTCCGGTAGCTGCTACAGCATATTCGCCGGTACAGGCAATAGCCATTCTGTACTTGCGGAGAGATTTTCCGGTACAGTTTACAGGTGTAACGTTCTGCGGTAAATCAGGTTGCACAGGAGCCTTAGCCTGAATAACAGGTGTCTGACTTTGATTTGCCTGAGAAGGAGGAACACCTTCTTCAAAAATGTATTGTTTAATTAAATTATCTTTATAATACACTATATAATCGCTGGTATTGCCTGTCTGAGCAGGATCAATGAAATAATCGCCGGAAGGAGATAATACCATTGCATGAAGACCATTCAGGTTGTAATCCAGCACAATGGTAGCCCTCGGATCGGAAATACCCTGCCCCTTGAATGTTCTGATACCCGGGTACTTAGCTTCCAGAACCGGATCCAGCACATCGGACATCTGAATACGGAAAGTAGCCATCACATCACCCGGCATAGGAATTCCAATCACTACAGTATTATTGTTCGATCTGTCGAGGATGTCTTTGTGAACAGTAGGTAACAATAATTTGAAAGTAGGAACATCAATAGATTTTAATAAATAATCAGTTGCTTTAATTCTCAACTGAGAAAAGGACAAATCTTTACTGGAATTTTTCCATAAAGAGTAAGATTTCTCCTGAGAGAATGCAAGGACTGTAACAACCATTGCAAGAACGATGAGTAAACTTTTCTTCATACTTTTTAAATAATAATTAATTAATCTGATGAGATACCAAAATTGTATAAAACGCTTCTTCGCTATTGCATAAAAAGCAGCTATTAATGCTCAATATTAAAGACATTTAGCATACTAAATATTATCTTAATTAAAATTTACAAAATATTTTATAAATTCTAATCATTCCCACATATTAAACCTGAAAAACGCCCAGCTTAAATTCATCTATCTGAGGATTATTATTCGCAGCAGCTATACCATCCGATATAAGCGCCCGGGTATCGGAAGGATTAATAATGGCATCTATCCACAACCTTGCAGCCGCATAATAAGGACTAGTCTGTTTTTCGTAACTGTTCTTTATCTTCTCCAGCAACTCCTTCTCCACTTCGGGGGTAATAGTTTCACCCTTAGCCTTCAGAGTGGCTGTCTGTATCTGCAACAATGTTTTAGCAGCCTGATCGCCACCCATTACGGCTATCTTGGCCGATGGCCATGCGTATATAAAACGTGGATCGTAAGCCTTGCCACACATGGCATAATTGCCTGCACCAAAACTGTTACCCACTACTATCGTAATTTTAGGCACAACAGAATTAGCCACTGCATTTACCAGCTTTGCTCCGTCCTTTATAATGCCGCTATGTTCACTCCTGCTACCCACCATAAACCCTGTAACGTCCTGTAGGAATACCAGCGGAATCTTCTTCTGATTGCAGTTCATGATGAACCTTGCAGCCTTATCGGCACTATCGTTATATATAACCCCACCTATCTGCATCTCGCCTTTCTTATTCTTTGTAATCATTCGCTGATTAGCCACAATACCTACAGCCCATCCATCTATACGGGCATAACCGCAAAGAATGGTTTTGCCATAATCTTCTTTAAACTGTTCGAAGGAAGAATTATCTACCAGACTTTCAATTATTTTCAACATGTCGTAAGGTTTCGAATTCCTTACATTCATTGCATGAAACAAATCATTCTTCAATGGCATAGCAGGTTCTATTCTGTCGAAACCAGCTTTTGGCGTATGCCCTAGCATACCCATCATTCTTTTAATATGATCCAGACAATCCTGTTCCGTATCAAATTTATAATCGGCAATTCCACTTATCTCGGTATGAGTAGCTGCACCACCTAATGTTTCGTTGTCTATATCCTCTCCTATTGCTGCTTTTACCAGATAACTACCTGCTAAGAAAATACTTCCATTGCCTTCTACCATCAAAGTTTCATCGCTCATAATGGGTAGGTAAGCACCACCTGCTACACAGGCACCCATCACAGCCGCAATCTGTGTAATACCCATGGCACTCATCCTTGCATTGTTGCGGAAGATTCTGCCAAAATGTTCTTTATCGGGAAATATTTCATCCTGCATTGGCAGGAATACGCCGGCACTATCAACCAGGTAAATAATAGGAAGGTTGTTCTCCATAGCTATCTCCTGCATCCGGAGATTCTTTTTGCCTGTAATAGGAAACCATGCACCTGCCTTTACAGTCTGATCGTTGGCTACTATCACACATTGACGGCCACTTACATAGCCCACACCGGCCACCGTACCACCGGCAGCACATCCACCGTATTCTTCATACATTTCGTATCCGGCAAAAGCGCCAATCTCTACAAAGTGCGAATCTTTATCCCGCAAATACTCTATACGCTCCCTTGCGGTCAGCTTATTACGCTCCTTTTGTTTATCAATCGATTTCTGACCACCACCCAGATAAATCTTCTTCAGCAGAGCATTTGTTTTATCCACTTCTTGCTGCATCCAGCTATTGTTACTTTCCATTGCGAACAGTTGTTAGTTTGCGAATATAATATCACAGAATATACAATGGTCATAAATGTGAAAAAGATTCTGCGATAATTAATCTGAATTAAAAAAATCAGGCAGCATACAATAACACAAAAAGGTTGCCTTTACAAATTGTAAAGGCAACCTTTTTGTAAATATATCGAAAAATAAATTCTATATAAGATCCAGTCCCAATGCAAACTGAGTAGCAGTGCCAGGCAAAGCCAGCCAGAAATATTGTTTAATAGATGGTGTCATCAACATAAATATCAACGCTGCAAACCATACAGTGAAGAAGATCCAATTCTTTGCTCTTGATTTTTTTTGTTCCATTTCCATTATCGTTTTGTGCAAATATAAAGTTGTGAATGAATATTATTTAAAATTGTGGGTAATTGTTTCTGAAGGTTTCTTTTCAATCTCTTTTGGTTTATCAAAAAACAACATCTTTACAGCTATTAAAACCATTAAGATGGCGAATGTTTTCTTCAATACTGCATCGCTTAATGAAATGGCAAATTTGCTGCCAAAGAAATTGCCTATTAAAAAAGCCAACGATACAATTACGACTACTTTTAAATCTATTTCTCCCTGTTTATAATATTGAATTACTCCAAGAATACCAATTGGTAACAAAAGAATGCCTAAAGAAGTTCCCTGTGCCTGTTTTTGTGAAAAATCCAGAAAATATATAAGCGATGGAACAATAATAATTCCACCTCCCACTCCTACCAGACCACTTAACATGCCTGAAGCCAGGCCAATCAGTATTAATATTACAACAACAGCAACTGTTAATATCATTCCCTTACTTTTCAAGCAAATAAATTATGATTTTGTATAACTATCTTTATAAAACTGAATAGCCTGTTCTATAATTTTAAGGGCACTTGTCTTGTCACCAAATTCGTTAACAATAACTGTCTTGTTTTCCAGTGTCTTATATTCTTCAAAGAAGTGTCTCAATTCGTTCAGGAAGTGTGCAGGCAATTCTTCTATATTGTTGTAGTGATTTACACCCGGATCATTGGCTGCCACTGCAATTATTTTATCATCAGCATCACCACCATCTATCATCTGCATTACGCCAATTACTTTTGCATCCATCAAAGTAAGGGGTACTAAAGGCAACGAAGTTAGTACCAGTATATCCAAAGGATCCTTATCATCTCCAAGAGTCTGAGGAATAAACCCGTAGTTAGATGGATAATAAAAGGAAGAATAGATTACTCTATCCATTTTAATAAGACCGCTTTCTTTATCTATTTCATATTTGCATCTGCTACCCATTGGTATTTCAATAATAGCATTTACTATTCTTGGTGAATTTTTCCCTGCACTAACGCCATGCCAGGGATGTAAGATTGTCATCATAACTTGTGTTGTTTAATAGTGATATTTTAATTTAATAAAAGCTTTAATGTCTCAAAAGTATACTCTAAACTATCATCGCCCAAATATTGTAATAAAAAAACAATATATAATTTACAGGTTACCATTGCCGGCATACTTAAAATCGGCCAGCCAGTTGCCTTTAGGCTGTACAATCACCTTTATCTTCCTTGCATAACCATCGTAGGAATACTTATAATTGATAATAGTTTCAGATTGTGAAAGATAAGATACATCCAGAATTAATATAGAGGATTGGTTCAACTGTTTTTTCTTTGATTCGTTTAAACCCAGATACTGATCGTTTATTTTTTTCAGCAATTGAATATTTTCATTATCCTGAACCATATAAAACGATGCTTTACCAAAGTCACCATTCTTGCAGGCCTCCATAAATTCTCTTCCGGCAGAAAGCGGATCGTTTGCAGGAAGATAATCGGTACGCGAACTACAACCAATAAGCAAAACAGATAATAAAACAGTATAGAAAAGTCTTGAAAAACACATCATATAATGGAGAATAGAACTGCAATATTAGTTAGAATAAAGGAGATTGTAGCTACTAGACTTTAGCTGTCAGCTAAAAATATTGAAAGGTTGCGTAAATACAATTAAAAGCACTTACAATATAAAACTAACACTTCTTCTTTTTTGATGATTTTGCAAATGGAGTAAAAGCCAGACAAAGTTGTAACCAATCACTTAATTTTTGTTTTGTGTTAAATCCATTCCTGGTAACAAATATATAGCCTTTCATTGGCTTCCCCGTAAATTCCATTGGAATACAATCAGGTTGTTCCAAAGCTTTTTCATATTCTTCTTCACTCAATCTGCAAAGAAGTAAGTCTTCATTTGTTTTTTTATCAATATGTGTTCCACAACACATTTTTTCGTCTACCATTATACATACACCACTAAACATTTTCTTTTCAGAAAATATTATTTCTTTATCAAATAGAATTTCCCGTATTCTGTTCAATGTTTCTTCGCTGAATGCCATTTTAATTAATTGTAGTTAACAGTTTCGCAATCATTACAATTACTTTCACAATTTGACGGCTATAATAAACGACCCATTAATTGAAAATCGTCTTGCCTCACTGTTCAAACTGCATAATCTATGCCATCTTTATACAATTTATCCTTTCCAAAAATAATAGTATAATAATTACTTTTATCAATATTTGGTTAATTGAAAAAATATTTATTTATTCATCGCGGATTTCAAACGATTAATGCAATAAAATCTTGTCATCATGAACAGTAGTGCTATCAACGCATCTATCATCCGTGTGTGGATGAATCAGAATCTTTCGCATCAGACGATAGAAGAAACACTTATTTCCAATGGGTATGAATCTCATACCATTTCGGAGTACCTGACAGAATATACCCGTCAGAAAAGAGCAAAGAAACAATTAACCGGTTTTATGTTGATGGGCGTTGGAGCTTTCCTTGGGTTTATAGCCTGCGTAATGACTTTGGTGAACCTGATTCCCGACCTGCACGATGTATTTCTTTTCGGATTGACTACAGTGGCTATCTGTATTGTATTCTATGGCTTGTACATAGCTTTTGAATCATAATAATAACGGAGGATAGTAAAAATAATAAAGGGCAACGTTTAACCGTTGCCCTTTATTGATATTGATCAACAGATATTAAATATCTGTAATTGGTGAATGTCTTGGAACCAGTAGTTTCATCATTGTCCATGCCGACAAGTATGCTAATGCACATACTGCAAACATAATCCCGTAGGCCACCGATACATTGGAGGCAATAAAATGCCTTGCCTGAGTTAACATAGAAGGTTCCAGCAATACAGTCTTCAGATTATCCATTTTTACCTGATTCAGAGGAATCAGATTGGTAGCTTTTATCAATCCCGCCTGACTAGCTTCCATTACCCCTTTTATACGGTATTTATCTTCCAGTCCACCTGCCAGCAACTGTACCAGTACGCCACCTAATCCACCTGCCGCTGCACCAATGCCGGTAACAGAACCAACCGCTTTCTTTGGAAACATATCGGATACTGTTGTAAAAAGATTGGCACTCCATGCCTGATGTGCCGCTCCGCCAATACTAATAACAATAATGGCAAATACAATACCATAGCTTGCAGCATATTGAGTACTTAATAATAATAATGGAGCAAAGGCAATCAGCAACAAGGCTGTCATACGTGCCTTATAGGTTTGCCATCCTCTGTTCATGAATGTCATAGGGATAGAACCTCCATAAATGGAACCTACTATAGCAACTCCATAAACAATGAAAGTAGAATACATTACAGTATGTTTGGTAGTAATAGGATCCATACCTACACAGAACTGTTGTTTTATATAAGTAGGCAGCCAGAACAACAGGAACCACCATATACCATCGGTCATAAATTTACCTAATACAAAAGCCCAGGTTTGTTTGTAGGTAAGCATTTTGTACCATGGCACTTTTTCCTTTACAACTGTAGTAACTACTTCAGGTTCATCGCCGCTATGGATATAGTCGTATTCTTCCTGATTTATTTTACCCTTTATCAGCATTTGTTTGGGTGTACCATACAATTTGCTCCAGAACAACAACCATATAAACCCAATGAAACCAGTGATGATAAAAGCCATCTGCCAGCCATGAAATAATCCCAGAAACAAATGGGCCCCATTGCCTTCGGAAGGATTCCAGGTAGCAAGAATAACCGGAATAATCAAGGCACAAATCATGGCTCCTATATTGGAACCCGAATTGAATATACCGGTAGCCAATGCACGTTCTTTTTTAGGGAACCATTCAGCAACTGTCTTGATAGAAGCCGGAAAGTTACCTGCTTCCCCTGCTCCGAATATGGCACGGGCTACATTATGTGCCCAGAGACCGATACCCATAAAGGCACTTGTAATACCTGCAAGAGACCAAAGAATCAATGAAGCTGCCAATCCTAATTTAGTACCAATCTTATCGATAATAAAACCGGCGAACAAGGTAAAGCCTGCATAGAATGCAGTGAATATGGCTGTCAGATACGAGAAGTCGGTAGCAGACCATCCAAACCCATTGGGTTGTTGAGTACAGAAATAATCTTTTAAATAGCCAATTACATTTCTATCCATGTAATTGATGGTAGTAGAGAATAGTAATAAGGTAACAATCACCCACCTGTATTTACTAATAGTTGGTTTGGTCATAATGTGCAATCTTGTTTAAGTCTGTAAAGAAATATGATTAAGTTAATATGAAACAATTTAATTTAAACCCCACTGTTAATAGAGAATCCTCCGTCAACACAAATGCGGATACCTGTAACAAATTTAGAAGCATCGCTCAACAACCATACAGCAGCTCCCTGCAATTCGTTTGGATTGCCAAATCGGTGAAAAGGAGTAGAATGTATTACCTGCTGACCACGATTGGTAAGATGTCCATCGGGTTGTACCAGGAATGCCCTGTTCTGTTCTGCCAGATAGAACCCGGGAGCTATAGCATTGATTCTGATTTTATCGCCAAAACGTTTTGCCAGTTCTACAGCAAACCATTCGGTATAATAATCTATGGATGCCTTGCCCATATTGTAGCCCATTACCCTTGTAACGGCTTTCTTCGAATTAACGGATGAGATGTTTACAATACTTCCCCCACCCTGTTCAGCCATTTGTTTTCCAAATATCTTGGTAGGTATTACCGTACCCCATACATTCAGTTCCATGGCCTTTCTCATGCCATCTATGTTCATCTCGAAGATATCATCATCGGGCATCAGTATTCCTTCGGGAAGATTCCCTCCTGCTGCATTCAGCAAGCCATCTATTCTTCCATAGGCATCCATTACTTCTTTTTTTACTGATTCCAGTTGCCCTTCATTCATCACATCGGCTACCAATGGAATGGCTTTTCCCCCAGCTGCTATTATTTCATGTGCCCTTTCTTCTGCTATATGTTTTTTTCTTCCCAGTATGCCAACCGTTCCTCCATTGGCTACAATACCTTTTATCATGGCATAACCCAATACGCCGGTTCCTCCGGTAACAATGATTACTTTGTCCTTAAGACTGAATGAAGCCGAGTTTAAAGATTCCATTATGAAGATAATTTATAGTAAACTTGTGATTGGTGCAGGATCCATATCGGTAAATTGTTTGTTTTCACCAGCCATTGCCCAGATAAAGCTATAGTTCCCGGTACCTGTTCCAAAATGTACACTCCATGGTGGCGAAACAATTCCTTCATGATTCTTTATAACAATATGTCTTGTCTGCTGAGGTTGCCCCATTACATGCAGTAATATGTTTTCGGGAGCAAGGTCAAAATAAAAATATATCTCACTTCTTCTGTCATGGGTATGAGGAGGTACACTGTTCCATACACTACCAGGCTTGATGGATGTTATTCCCATCACCAGCTGACAGCTTGCAACTCCCCCATCATAAATATATTGATTCAGTTCTCTTTCGTTTGAAGTGGCCGGACTACCTAATTTAATATGATTAGCATCGGCAGCCTTGCGTAAGGTAGTAGGAAATGTATGATGTGCAGGAGCTGAACAAAGAAAAAACTTAGCAGGATTATCGGAATCATCAGAAGAGAAAACAACCTTCTTTGTTCCTTTACCTATATATAAACAATCCTGATTGTTCAATTCATAGATCACTCCATCTGCTTCTACTTTACCGGCATTACCAATATTGAATATACCTATCTCCCTACGCTCCAGAAAATATTCACTCTTCAGATTAATGTAAGTCTGCAATTCCAGTTTATGCGAAATAGGATTAGCTAACCCCGAAATCATTCTGTCGTAATGAGAGTACACCAACTCTATAGAATCGTTTTTGTTTAAGTTGGACAACAGAAAGTTTTCTCTTACCTGTTCGGTATCGTATTTCTTAAAATCAATAAAATGAACGGGATGAATTGTCTTTAGTAATGTCTCTGACATGTCTGGTATATAATGTTAGGCTACAAATATAAACAGATGCCTGATAAAATTACACGAATATGACAAGAAACAGTTTTTTACTTTCCCCATCCCCAGCGAAGAAACTCGGGAAAAGCTTCTTTCCAGGTAGGCACATCATGTTTACCTTCCGGCATTTCGTAGTATCGGATATGATTATCGTTATATCCTTTAGCCTTCAGTTCTACTATCAGATCCAGTGTATCGTCTATGCTGTCTATCACACCATTTTTGTTACGGTCTTCTGTTTCATCCAGTTTGCCGCATTCAAAGAAGAACCTTAACCATGGAAATACCTGTCCCTTGCGAATCTGTAAATGCATCAGACGGTCATTCTCATCGTCGTATCCTTCATCGTATGCTTTTCTCCTCCACCATAGACTTCCACTAAACATGCCTATTTTAGTGAACTCCGATGCATGATTCCATACTATATCCAGGGCACTTAATCCTCCTAAGGAAAACCCCGCAAAAGACTTTTCCTTAAACGAAGGTGCATGATATTTCTTTCTTACGAAAGGCATAAACTCGTCAAAAATAAACTTGGAATATAACCCGGCTTTATCGCCGTGATTCTTATAGTCGGCAGAATAGCCCACACCGTATTCTCTTTTCCTTTCTTCTCCGCAATAAATACCAATACAAAGCAATGGTTCTATAGCGCCCTCTTTATGTAAATCTTTCAGTATATCCGAAAATGGCATCTTTGCTAGATCCTGACCATCATTAATAATTAATAAACTGGTCTGATCAGCAGCAGGCAGATTGGAAGGTACATATACATCAAACAATACATCTCTATCTAAATAGACTGAATAAATCTGATGTTGTTCTACTGTAATCTTATATATATCTGCTGCAGCTTTCATAATCCGTTCAAAAATATGGGAAACTTGATAAAAGTATATACGATATGGATAAATAGCCCTAAAACTAAATAGTTATAAGCTTTTCATTAAACAGGCTTCTATGTATTCTTATTACTCCTGTATTTGTATTCTCCTGACTCCTTACTTCTGTATTTGTATTCTCCTGACTCCTTACTTCTGTATTTGTATTCTCCTGATTCCTTACTCCTTACTCCTGTCTCCTGTATTTGTATTCTCCTTACTCCTGTCTCCTGACTCCTGACTCCTTGTATTCTGTATTACTAAAGACCAATCACCAAAGACTAAAGACTATCAACTACAGTTGATTAACTCCCATCCATCTTTTCAACAAGTCAAGCCATACATAATTTCCCGGAAGATGCAATCCAAAACCATGTCCCCCATTCTGAAACAAATGTATTTCGGTTGCTACTTTATTTTTCACCAGGGCATCGTGGTATGAAATGCTGTTTTGAGGAGGCACTGTTTTATCATCAGCCGCTAACAATATAAATGTAGGAGGGGTTTTAGCATTCACCTGTTCATCCAACGAAAACAGTTTCAGCATTTCTTCGGTTGGATGCATTCCCAGCAATTTCTCGCTGCTGCCTTTGTGGGCAATGTTTTCCCTTAAAGAAATAACAGGATAAATCAACACTGCAAAATCAGGTCGCAGATTAATAGTATCCTTATAATGATGAATATCGTAGTGATATAAATTAGAAAGAGAAGCCGCCAGATGTCCCCCTGCAGAGAATCCCATTATCCCTACCTTATTAGGATTCAGATTCCATTTCTCCGCATTTTGTCTCACAATATGTATTGCCTGTTGAGCATCTGCAAGAGGAACGAATTCCTTTCCGGTCATACAGGTATCATTTGGTAGTCTGTATTTCAGAACAAAGACAGTTATTCCCAACTTATTCAATTCTTTAGCAACCTCCTCTCCTTCATGAATCATAGTCAGACGCTGATATCCACCACCAGGACAAACAATTACCGAAGTCCTCAGACTATCCTGTTTCTCCGGAAAAAATGCTATCAGTTCGGGTACCGTAACATGAATGGTTCTTCCGGTAGATAGTACTTCTTCTTTCAAATCGCATGGTTTACTATTATAAATAGTACCCTCATACAATTTTATATGTTGCCCATGTTGAGCATTCAATGTACCCATCAAAACAAACAATAAGAATGAAGCAAATAGTACTTTCATAATTTATTTTTTAAAGCTATTAGCTATTAGCCTTTAGCTCTGTATTGGCTGTTTGCTAAAGACTAAAGACAAAAGGCTAAAGACTATTTTATTTTTTCTTTCCCGCTACCTTCTTATCCGCTTTCACTTTCTTCGCAAATGCATTCGGCACCTGTGCTTCTATCATTTTCTTCACTTCTTCCAGCGGCAATACAGCTACTTCTTCCGGAGTATATTTGGTATCATCCGCTTTCTTCTGAATCTTCAGCATCAGTTTACCAAAACGGATATATGCACCCCAGCGACCATTCTCAATGGATATCTTTTCAGCAGGCCATTGTTGAATAAAGCGGTTAGCTTCCTTCTCCAGTTTCTTTTCAATCATTTCTTCCACATTAGCCTGTGTCAGATGATCGAAATTATAAGCCTTGGGAACATTAATATATAAATCGTTCCACTTGATGAACGGACCAAACCTTCCCTTACCCTTCGATACAGGCAATTCCTGATAATGTGCAATAGGCGCATCATCCTTAGCCTTCTGATTAATAAATTCCAGGGCTTCTTCCATTTCCATAGCATCCAGGTCAGCACCTTTTGGCAGCGAAGCCATTTGGTCGCCACACTTTACAAAAGGTCCGAATCTTCCTATGTTGATGGTTACTTCATGACCATTATGTTCACCTACCACTTTAGGCATTTTGAACAGGTTCAACGCCTCTTCCAGTGTGATGGTTTCTATACTTTGATTCTCTTTCAGTTTAGCATACTTTGGTTTCTCATCTCCTTCTGTCACACCTATCTGAACCATCGGGCCAAACTTACCCATACGGGCTTCTATCTTCTTACCGCTTTCAGGATGAACCCCCAGTTCTCTACCACCGGTAGCCCTCACTGCATTCTCCAGGGTATCTTCAATGGTGGTATGAAAAGGTTTGTAGAAATCGCCAATCATTTCACTCCATTTCATCTTTCCGCTTGCTATCTCATCAAACTCTTCTTCTATATGAGCCGTAAACTTGAAGTTCATTACTTTCTCGAAGTTCTGCACCAGAAAATCCGTCACCACCAATCCTAAATCGGTTGGAAACATCTTTCCTTTTTCTGTACCAATCACTTCTGTGGAGATACTCTTCCTGATTTCATTCGATGGCGACAAACTCAGTACCGTATAGGTACGCTTCACTCCTTCCTTATCCTTTTTCTCCACATAGTTTCTCTTCACGATGGTCGAGATAGTTGGTGCGTAAGTTGATGGACGACCTATTCCCAGTTCTTCCAGTTTCTTCACCAGCGATGCTTCCGTATAGCGGGCAGCGGCACGGGTAAACCGTTCTGTAGCTAGCATTTCTCTCAGTTCCAGCGCCTGACCCGGAGTCAGTGGCGGCAATACTGCATTGTCTTCGTCGTTTTCTGTTTCTTCTTCCTCATCCCTTCCTTCGTAATATACTTTCAGAAACCCGTCAAACTTCAATACTTCACCGCTTGCCACCAGTGCCTGATGGTTGGTGGAGATATCTATTTTCGCGGTGGTCTTCTCAAATTCCGCATCACTCATCTGACAGGCAATGGTGCGCTTCCAGATCAATTCATACAGTCTTTTGGTATCATCATCATCCACACTCTTATTGCTCATGTAGGTCGGACGGATGGCCTCATGCGCTTCCTGTGCCGAATCGTTCTTATTCTTATACTTCCTTGTCTGATAATAGCGACTGCCATAACTATTGGTAATCTCGTTCCTGATATCATCCAGCGCCGTTTCACTCAGGTTGATGCTATCAGTTCTCATGTAAGTGATCTTACCACTTTCATACAGCTTTTGCGCCAGCAGCATGGTCTTGCTCACACCATAACCCAGCTTTCTGCTTGCTTCCTGTTGCAAGGTAGATGTAGTAAATGGTGCAGCAGGTGTTCTCTTTGCAGGTCTTACCTGAATATCGGTTACTTTATAATTGGCACCTCTGCAGGTTTCCAGAAAATGTTGAGCCCCTTCCAGGTCTTTAACCCTTTCAGGAGTTTCGGCTTTAAAGTTCAGCGATTTACCATTGATATCCCTTGCCGTAAACATGGCTTCCACCCTATAACTGCCCACCGGTGTAAAACGGTTGATCTCCCTTTCTCTTTCCGCTATCAGTCGCACGGCCACACTCTGCACCCTGCCCGCACTCAATCCGCCCTGACGGCCAATCTTACGCCATAATACCGGACTCAGTTCAAAACCTACCAGCCTGTCCAGCACCCTGCGTGCCTGTTGAGCATTCACAAGGTCCATATTGATGATTCTTGGATTTGCCACCGCCTTCTTAATGGCAGGAGCCGTAATCTCATGAAACACGATTCTTTTTGTAGTCAAAGGATCCAGACCCAGTACTTCCGCTAAGTGCCAGCTAATGCTTTCACCTTCGCGGTCCTCATCCGATGCCAGCCAAACGGACTCCGCTTTTGCTGCCAGTCGTTTCAGATCGGCCACCACCTTCAGTTTCTCGTCGGGAACAATATAGCGAGGTTTAAAATGGTTGTTGACGTCTATGCCCATTTCATCTTTTTCCAGGTCACGGATATGCCCGTAGCAACTATGCACCTCGAATTCCTTACCCAGTATTTTTTCGATGGTTTTAGCTTTCGCCGGGGACTCCACTATCAATAAATTTTTCGCCATTCCTGTTATATAATGATATGTATAATTAGTTTGTTTGCCTGCCTGTGAAATAATTTTCACAAGTGCAATATTAGCTGAAAGCGATAATTCCAAAAAAAATAATCCTGAAACCTGTTGCTTATCGTTTTTATTTTATGAATACAATTTGCATTATTTCAACTAAATAATGTATACATTAATCTGTCATTATCAATACCACTACTCCTCCATTCAGCCCCACTTGTTAAAGTTCTGAAAGATAGGTTGTTCAAAACTCGATATTTCTAGTCTACAGTTTTGAGCTATTAAATAGTTTTAAAAATAAGAATATTTTCACATCAGCACAATCGCTTGCGATTCTCTCTGTTCTCTGTATTTGTATTTAAAATACACTGTGTAACGCTGTGTCGCCGTGCCTATCTGATTAAATGTATTCTATTATTAACTTATAATACTCTTACCTAAAAACTATAAGATAAATATTACCCGATTTTGAACAGCCTACCTGATAGGACTTTATAAATCCTTAACTAAAAGACACTATCTCTTCCCGCTGTATTTATTTTCTCCTGATTCACTAATCCTGACTTCTTACTCCTGTATTTACCCTCAAATGCATTTTATATGGTTCCCCGAGCATCGCGTGTCCTCCCCAGTGCATCGCGTGTCGTTCCCCGTGCATCGCGTGTCGTCCCCCGTGCATCGCGTATCGTCCCCCGATCATCGCATGTCCTCCCCCGAGCATCGCATATCGTCCCCCGAGCATCGCGTGTCGTCCCCCGACCATCGCGTGTCATCCCCCGATCAACGCGTATCGTCCCCCGTGCATCGCGTGTCACTCCCCGACTTTATCTCCCTTTTTTATATCTTTTCAGCATGGTCTCCCTTTAAACTTTAATACATTGAACAACATTACAAATACATTCTAACACATACAAAATGTATTTAGTGACTTTCAAAATCAGCATAATCTCTTGCGATTCTCACAGTTCTCTGCATTTAAATTAAAATTACGCTGTGCAACTCCTTGTCTCTGCAGTTAAATCTATTCTGTATTTAATAAGGATTTTGTCAAAATGTGTACACTAATAAACTACTTATTTTGAACATCCTACATTAAATGCACCTGT
>Ga0364886_10219_pt1 | contig 34121 bp, 34 predicted proteins | sample ExccelJu500001D3_4_FD_206926 | JGI IMG/M metagenome (GOLD analysis project Ga0364886, IMG submission 206926) | Enriched cells from Trout Bog Lake Hypolimnion, Wisconsin, USA - BchlTB.July23.5000.01.D3 | ecosystem: Environmental > Aquatic > Freshwater > Lake > Hypolimnion/Profundal zone | place... | reverse complement strand
CGCATTCAAACGGTGTGGCGATCTGCAGCAGTTTTCCGGCTTGCTCCCGGTTTAGAGCACCCAGCACCGGCAAGGCGGTCAGCGGGTCACCGACCCTCGCCGCCACATAGTCCCAGCCCAATGAACCCATGTGGTACTTGGCAACTTCCGATAAATTCGCAAAGAACCATTCCCTAGCCAGTGTTGAATCGGAATATTTGCGAGCAATCCTTAAGTACGGAGAACGCATGGCAACAAAGTGATCTTTGTCCTCAGGAAACAGAACAATAGGGATTACAAAACCGTAACCTGGGTCTTGGAACCCGGAGGAATAATGGTAATATCCCAATTGTCTGTATATGGGAACTAAATATGGATTACAACCACCGAAACTGAATACAACATCATGGCGTCGCATTATTTCATAACCCCACGTCATAAGTCTAAAAAATACTGGTGTCTTGCGGTATCTTGCATCAACCATCAATTTGGTGCCTAGGCATATTTTGCTATCGTAATTATAGTTACGACACCGAGCTAGTTTAAAAATAGCTGCCAGTTCATCAGGAAATTGATCCATGGTTCCCACTGTAGCCCTTGCGGTGGCAATAATATTGCCATGAAATTCAGCGTAAGCTAAATAACTCCACGAATCAAGGTCGTCATAAATACGTTTTCTTAGATGGTCCGCATATGGAATTCCCCGATTCATTTCTTCTATTTGAACTTGATACCGGAAATGGTAGATGTCTTGCCGTTCTCTCTCACTGACGGCTTCGATAATATGGACTTGTTCCCAGTCAAATGATGTTTCTGCTGTTAACTGTGAATTAAACATGTTGATCACCCTTTCTGTTTATTATAGACAGCTACACAACTAGAGCTCAGGCCAAGATTTTCAAGGAACTCGCCTCCTTTGTCAAAGGATAAAAAAAAAGAGCCTATAAGGGCCCCTCTTTTTTTCATAACAGTTAATGCTTCCGAAACCTGATGCTTATCATCGTCCCGGTCTGTCCAGTCTCAATATTCAGTTTGGCATTGTGACGGCCGGCGATGCGGTAGCAGATGGCCAGCCCCAGGCCGGTGCCGCCTTCCTTGGTGGTTATGAACGGTTTCCCCAGATTCTGCAGAATTTCTTGGGACATTCCCGGCCCCTGATCCCTGACGCTGAGAAATACTTCGCCGCCGCCAGCGCCGGTTTCGATCTCCAGCAGCCCGCCCGCCGGCATGGCCTCAATGGCGTTACGGGTAAGATTGAGCAGCAGCTGCTTGATCTCTTTGTCGTCAAGAAATAGTTCCGGAATCTTCGCCAGCTTCAGCCGCACTTCGACTTTGGAAACCACAGCATCGGCCTGGATCAGTGCGTGAAGCGCCAAAACGATGTCGTTAAGGCTGCGGCGTTTTATATCCAGCAGCTTGTCCTTGCTGAGGGACAGATACTCGGTAATGATACCATTGGTGCGGTCCAGCTCATTCAGCAGCATGAAAAACTGATCTTTGAAGCTTTGGAATTCCGGGCGGCTGCCCATCAGTTGTAAATAGCCCTGCACCGTGGTCAGAGGATTGCGGACCTCATGGGCCAGACTGGCAGCCATCTGACCGGCGATGTTCAGCCTGTCGAGGCGGGCCACATCCTGCTCCAATAGCACCCGCTTTGTAACGTCTCGCACGATACCGTCGACGGTAGCAGGCCTGCCGTCCGGGTCAAAAAACAACGATGCTTTCTGCTCCGCCCAGACAAGTTCGCCGTTTTTGTGCCGCAGGCGAAAAGATACAAAGCCGTCATTATTGGACATAACTCTGATAATTTCATTTATTTTTCTACGGTCCTCATGATGGACAATGTTCAATATATCTTTAATCGATTTAATATCATCCGACTCATAGCCTATAAGTTGCTTAATTGCAGGACTAATGTACTCAAATCCTTGATGACCCCCAATAATTCGATAACGGTAAATAACATCCGTAGCATTTTCCGTTAACAGTTTGTAATAAATTCTCTGTTTATCCAACTCATTTCGAGTTTTTTCATAATATACAAAGATAATCCCAATTGCTACAAAAAAGCGAAGAACTCCATCTAATAAATATCCCCATGGCGCGATCCAATTTATGTGCAAAAGAAATGGCATATCAAAAAGGTGTAACCCTACTAAAATGAACCCCCAGGACGTAAGTGTCTTTCCTATACCTTTTATATTTATTCCTCGTATTACAATACCTGTCGCGATATAAACTGACCCAATAAACAGAACACCTGGAATCATATAAATATATTGTGGTATGTCTATTATTGCGGCAAAGCAAATTATCACAGTTAGAAACATTCCAGTTCCTGTCCAGATCTTTGATAATTTCTTTCCAACAAATTCCGTAGTTCCAGATATGACCAGTAGGCTATATATAAAAGAGATTACTATATAACCAACAACAACTAATTTAGATGACTGGTGTATGTAAATTGTCTCACTAAAGGCCATTCTTAATCCATGCAGCAACCATGCAATGGTCCATTTTGCAAAATAACCATGCCGATATTGAATATACAAGTACGCATATGTAATAACCATTAGTATATTGGCTATAACAGCTGTCGTTATTGCAGTATCAATTGACATGGCCAAACCACCCATCTTTTAGTTATACATACTTATTTTTTACATATTTTCTATTTATCCTCCATTTTCAGCAGTATTCTTTTTATTCGCAATAATTTTTTCATAATATCCCAGATATTAAAACCTGCTAGCCTATCTCTACCCTGTGGGCGAAAGGCAGATGAACATAGCTAAAAGAGGACACCCTTTTAAGGTGCCCTCTTCCCCTGTCACTACTTTTTGCCGGTCGCCTGTCAATGACAACTAGCGCTTCCGAAACCTGATGCTGATCGCAGTTCCGGACTGCCCTGTCGCAATACTCAGCTTGGCATTGTGTCGGCTGACGATGCGGTAGCAGATAGCCAGCCCCAGTCCAGTGCCGCCTTCCTTGGTAGTCAGGAAAGGTTTCCCCAGGTTCTGCAGTACCTCTTGTGCTATGCCTGGCCCCTGATCCCTTACGGTTAGACTGACTTCCGCATCGTCGGCGGCTGTTTCGATCTCCAGCAGTCCGCCGTCAGGCATGGCCGCGATAGCATTGCGGGTCAGATTGAGTAGCAGTTGCTTTATTTCTTTATCATCAAGAAAGATTTCCGGGGGGTTCGCCAGATTCAACCGGACTTCGATGTTCGAAGCAGCGGCATCGGTCTGGATCAGCGGGTAAATTGCCGAAATGATGTCGTTGAGGCTGCGGCGTTTTATATCCACCATCTTGTCTTTACTGAGGGACAGGTACTCGGTAATAATCCCGTTGGTGCGGTCCAGTTCCTCAAGCAGCATTATAAACTGACCTTTGAAATGCTGAAATTCCTGACGGGTGCCCATCAGTTGCAGGTAGCCGCGCACGGTGGTAAGGGGATTGCGGACCTCGTGGGCCAGGTTGGCAGCCATCTGTCCGGCGATATTCAGCCTGTCGAGACGGGCCACATCCTGCTCCAGCAGCACCCGTTTGGTAACATCCCGCACAATGCCGTCCATAGAGGCCGGCTTGCCGTCAGAATTAAAAAACAGTGAAGACTTCTGCTCCGCCCAGACAAGTTCGCCGTTTTTGTGCCGCAGGCGGAAAGAGACATAACCGCCGGTATTCGACAGAACTCCGAAAAGTTCCGAGATTCTTCGGCGGTCCTCGGGATGGATGACATGCAATATATCACGGATAGATTTAAAGTCGCCGGCTTCATAACCGGTAAGCTGTTTCACCGCCGGACTGATGTATTCAAACCCCGCTGGTTCTGTAAACTTATAGCGGTAGACAACATCGACGGTATTTTCAGCCAGCAGTTGATAATATTTTTCCAGTTCGTTCTTTGCTTTTTCAAAGAAGACCAGGATTATGCCGAAAGCCACAACAAATTTAAGCAACCCTTCAATAAGAAACCCCAAAGGAGCAAACCAGACAACCGGAAATAATAACAGCATGTCAAAATTGTGAATCCCCAGCAATATAAAGGCGCCGCCTGTGAGATATTTCCCTGCCCCACGGATATCGGCGTTCCAAAACATCCATCCTGTCGCGATGTAAGCTGCGCCGATAAAAATCACTTCAAACAGCGCGCAGAGCTGAAAAGGCAGGTGATCAAATGCCGCGGCACTTGAGTCAATAAAAACGATGAATGCAGCAGCAAACCACCATCTGGAAAGACGCCTACCGGCAAAATCAACTGTCCCGGAGACCAACAGCAGGCTATATATTGACGACAGCAATAAACAAGTAACTATCAGTCCAGACAAAGGAGATTTAAACAAAAGGCTGTCAAGAAATAATTGCCGGAAAGCTAATATTATAAAAGCCGCAGCCCATTTGGCAAGATAAGCGTGCCGGTATTGCAGATATAGATAGCTATAAGCAAATACCATCAGGAAAGTGGCAATAATATTGGTCATTATCGCAGTGTCGAGGGACATGGTCAGGCCACCTGTCAATTAGTTTCATATACTATAATTGTACATTTTCCCCAATATTCCTCCATAATTCGACATTTCTGCGTCAGATTATGTGATAGGCATATAAAAAGCAACCCGAAGGTTGCTTTTTGCTGAAATATATAAGTGCTTATATCTATTGATCCACCCGGTCAATGACCGCGCCCAGACCGCGCAGCTTGTTGACGATATCTTCATACCCGCGGTCGATGTGGTGAATGCAGCCGATCTCTGTCTGCCCCTGAGCTACCAGTCCTGCCAGCACCATCGACGCGCCTGCCCTCAGGTCAGTGGCTTTGACCTCACAACCGGTCAGGGTGCTGACGCCTTCGACCACCGCGCTGCGTCCCTCGATCTTGATGTTGGCGCCCATCCGTTTCAGTTCGTCGACATGCATGAAGCGATTCTCGAAAACCGTTTCGGTTACCACGCTGGTGCCGGTGGCAACAGTCATAAGCGCCATGAACTGGGCCTGCATGTCGGTGGGAAAGCCGGGATAGGGAAGGGTTTTGACATCCACCGCCTTGATTGGTCCGTTGCCCCGCACGCGGATGCCGTCAATTCTCTCCTCGATGTAAACTCCCGCTTCCTTTAGTTTGGCGACAACCGGTTTAAGATGTTCGGTAAGTGCGTTTTCTATCCAGACATCGCCGCCGGTGATCGCCGCCGCCACCATATACGTCCCTGCTTCAATCCTGTCGGGTATCACCGCGTAACTGGAGCCCTTGAGCTCCTCAACCCCTTCGATGCGTATCAGGTTCGTCCCGGCGCCGCGGATGCGGGCTCCCATTGTGTTGAGGTAGTTTGCCAGATCAACGATCTCCGGTTCCTCGGCCGGATTCTCCAAAATGGTCTGTCCCCTGGCCAGACTGGCTGCCATCATAATATTCTCGGTAGCGCCGACGCTGGGGAAATCCAGATAAATTCTTGCACCGATAAGCCCCTGCTTTGCCCGGGCCTCGATATAGCCGTGTCCCAGATCGATTTCCGCTCCGAGCGCTTCAAAGCCCTTGAGATGTAAATCAATCGGCCTGGTGCCGATTGCGCACCCCCCCGGCAAAGAGATCCTGGCTACTCCGAGCCGTGCCAGCAGGGGACCCAGAACGGTAAACGACGCCCTCATTTTACGGGTAAGCTCATAAGGTACTTCACAACTGGTTATATTGGTGCTGTCGACCAATAAAGTGCTCGGTTCAACAGCAACTGACACCCCAAGGTGTGTCAGCACTTTGGCCATTGTTCGTACATCCTCCAGGTCAGGAATCTCTTCCAGCCTGGTTACACTTGTACTTAAAAGTGAAGCGGCAATAATCGGCAACACGGCGTTCTTGGCGCCGCTGACTTTTACGGTCCCTGACAACCTTCTGCCACCGCTCACAATTAGTTTTTCCACATAATTTCCTCCCACATCAATGGCTTGCTGCTAATATTCCCCGGAGATCGCCGGTGATCCGGCAATTACATATGTACGATTTTCATAGGGGCTGAAACGAATAGCCATATTCAAATTGACCAACTTGTCCCCGGCCTGGACTTCATCCGGAAACAGTGGCGAATACCCGGTGACACTGGCAAATTGCTGCTGGACAAGCATATCCATGTCTGTTGTTCCAAGAGATCTGCCGGCGTCCGCGAGTTTACTCTGCCATTTATCTTTCTCTAGTTTACCATCTATATAACCCACCAGGCAAGTGTTAATCTGTGCCGATTCTCCGGCCTGTTCCAAAACGGCTGCAATCCTCTTTTGCCAGTCGGCTGCCTGCTTTTCACCGCCGACCTGTTGAACCGTTATCAGCATATACATCCCCTGGTCCTGTCCGGAACACACAGCAGCGATTACCTTGACATCAACCGTCAAATTCCGCTCGCTGCCACACCTTTCTCCCCTGGCCCTGATCACCCGCTGGCGCGATGTATTCCAGCAGGTTAACCGATACTGACCCGGACCGATGTTCAAAGCCGCCATGCTTTCTTTGACAACAGCAATCATCCCGGCGTCGTCCTCCGGTTGCTGCTTCAGCTGGCACCAACCGTCAACCCGCAGCTCAGTTGCCGTCGCACCAATCGACCGGAGCGCGCGACCCAGCCCTTCAGCTGACGACAGCCTTTCCACCCGAACGGTCAGCACAGCCAGCCCCAGTATCAAGATCATCAAAACACCCGCAATTAAATCCCTCTGCCTCATAATATCCCCCGTTTTGTGGCCTCTAAACAGATTCTTGCCAGTTTTTAGGGGTGTTATGCAATGTAATATTAACCACCTGAGTCAGGGGACGGTTCCTTGACTCACTCTTCTTTTTGAGATACACTAATTACAAAAAGGGAATGGTGGGATTTATGCCGAGAGAAAGTAGGAAAGTGAGCGAGAGTAAGATATATCACGTGATGATTAGAGGGAATGAAAGAAAGCCTATTTTCATTGATAATGCAGATAGGTCTCGGTATATTCAACTCCTCTGTGACAAGAACAAAACAAAGCAATACTCCATATATGCTTATTGTCTGATGGACAACCATGTGCATTTGTTACTCAATGAAGGAAATGACCAGATATCCCGGATAATGCAACGAATAAATGTGAGCTATGCATATTACTTTAATAAAAAATACGGAAGAATAGGGCACCTATTCCAAGACAGGTTCAAAAGTGAAGCAATTGAAGACGACGCCTATCTGGCGGCAGCAGTGAGATATATTCACAATAATCCTGTGAAGGCCAACCTAGCTACCCACCCAGGCGAATACAACTGGAGTAGTTATAGCCTTTACCTAAATAATGCGCTTGGCGACACGGAACCGATTGATACAACGCTAGTCTTATCAATATTTTCAAACGAGAGGAAAACTGCCCTAGAATCCTTTGAAAAATATTCGAAACAGGACAGCACTGACCACTTTATAGAATATCAGGGTGATAGAGACGCTGATAAGCCACTTTGGAATGAAATGGATACCAAAGCTGTCATCTCAGAGTATTTAAGCAATAAGAGCTTGAGTTTGGATGATATGAAAAAACCTATAAACAGGAAACTGCTTCACGAGCTTATTGTTCAACTTAAAGGTGAATCAAACCTATCTATGCGGCAAATAGCAATTTTGCTGGACGTGGACAGAAACATTGTGCAAAGAAATAGATGAGTCAGGGGACGTGAGTCAGGGGACGTGAGTCAGGGGACGTGAGTCAGGGGACGGTTCTCCGACTCATAAGTTTACATAGTAATGAGTCAGAGAACCGTCCCCTGACTCATTACGACAAGCCCGAAACGGCCGGGGAAATTAATTCCCCGGCCGTTCATCATTCTGCTATTGTTTAATTTTGTCCTGTTCAGCCACCTGCAGGCGCACCATTGCCCGGCGAAGGGCAGCGTCAGCCCGCTTCATATCCAGTTCCTGGTCGGTCTGCTGCAAACGGGTTTCGGCGCGTTGTTTGGCGGCCTCGGCCCTGGCTATGTCGATCTCTTCCGGCAGTTCGGCGCAAGCAGCCAAGATGGTGACTTTTTCCGGGCGCACTTCGATGAATCCGCTGCACACGGAAAGCTGTATTTCGCCTTCGTCCCTCAGTATCCGCAGCGGCCAGATAGGCAGCCCGGCCACGAGCGGAATGTGTCCCGGCAAAACGCCGATGTCGCCGACCGTTGTCCTGGCGATCACCATATTGACATCCTCGGAATAGACGATGCGTTCAGGGGTCACAATATCCAGCCTGATCATATTGGCCATATGTTATGCCTCCTTAATTGTGCGCGCCCTCTCTATCACTTCGTCGATACCGCCAACCATGTAGAATGCTGATTCCGGCAAATCATCATGCTTGCCGCTGAGGATTTCCTTAAAACCGCGAATGGTTTCTTTGAGGGGCACATATTTCCCAGGCGTATTGGTAAACGCTTCGGCCACAAAGAACGGCTGGCTCAGGAATTTCTGAATTTTCCTGGCGCGGGACACGGTAAGTTTATCATCATCAGACAACTCTTCCATTCCTAAAATGGCGATAATGTCTTGCAGTTCCTTATAGCGCTGCAGCACTTCCTGTACGCCGCGGGCCACTTCGTAGTGCTCCTGGCCGATGACGTTCGGGTCCATTATCCGGGAAGTTGAATCCAGTGGGTCGACCGCCGGATAAATTCCCAGTTCGGAAATTTGCCGCGACAGTACGGTGGTGGCATCAAGATGTGCAAACGTTGCCGCCGGCGCCGGGTCGGTAAGGTCATCAGCCGGCACGTAAACCGCCTGGACCGAAGTGATGGACCCTTTTTTGGTGGAAGTGATCCTCTCCTGCAGTGCGCCGACGTCGGTACCCAGAGTTGGCTGATAACCAACCGCTGACGGCATACGGCCAAGCAGAGCAGATACTTCGGAGCCGGCCTGGATAAACCGGAAAATATTATCAACAAATAACAGTACGTCTTGGCCGCCCTTATCGCGGAAATACTCGGCCACCGTCAAACCGGAAAGGCCTACCCGCATCCTGGCTCCCGGCGGCTCGTTCATCTGTCCGTAGACCAGCGCTGTTTTGTCGATAACGCCGGATTCTTTCATTTCTGTCCATAGGTCATTGCCTTCACGGGTCCGTTCCCCGACTCCGGCGAATACGGAGTATCCGCCATGCTCGGTGGCAATGTTGCGAATAAGCTCCATGATGATAACCGTTTTGCCTACGCCGGCTCCGCCGAACAGACCGATTTTACCGCCTTTGGAATAGGGGGCGATCAGGTCAACGACCTTGATGCCTGTTTCCAAAATGGAAGTGGAGGTTTCCTGTTCTTCAAAGGTTGGCGCCGGACGGTGGATCGGCCAGTAGTCGTCAGCATTTACCGGCTCAGGATTGTTGTCAACCACTTCGCCTAAAACGTTGAATACCCGGCCCAAGGTGCCTTTGCCCACCGGAACTTTAATTGGCGAGCCGGTATCAACGGCGCTCATGCCGCGGGTCAGGCCATCGGTGGAAGACATCGCCACCGTGCGGACGGTGTTGTCACCAAGATGCTGCATTACTTCGACTACCAGGTTAATTTTAATATCGCCGACTTGTTCTTCGATTCTGACGGCGTTATATATCGGGGGCAACTGTTCCGGGGGAAATTCGATGTCAACAACAGGTCCGATAACTTGTATTACTCTTCCGATACTCACTATTTCCCTCCTTGCTTGTCTGCCGTTTGCCCAGCTGCGGCGCCGGGACTATTGGTTTTAAGTCCCTGCTTTTGCCTGGCAGCTGATGGTCACTATCGACAGCCGTTTACTTAAGCGCTTCGGCGCCGCCCACGATTTCGGAAATCTCGCGGGTTATATTCGCCTGGCGAACTTTGTTGTAGTTGAGAACCAGTTTGGAAATGAGGTCCTGAGCGTTCTCGGTGGCCGACCCCATGGCCGTCATCCGCGAGCCCAGTTCGCTGGCTGCTGATTGCAGCAGCGCCCCGTAGATCACTGTTTCCAGATATTTGGGGAGCAACAGGCCGAGTACTTCTTCCGCTGAAGGCTCGAAGAGATAGTCCGCGGTCCGGGCACCCTCAGTTTTGGCGGTGGAAGTATCCACCGGCAGCAGTCGGATGATTGTCGGTTTGAGATTGACTGGCGAGAAGAACCGGCAGTAGGCCAGGTAAACCTCGTCGTACTCACCTTTGGCGTAGGCGGCCGCTATATCTTTCGCCATATCCACGGCGTGTTGATAGGTAGGTCTTTCCGAAAATCCGGTGTATTGTTGATCAATCTTGTAGCCGCGCCGCTTAAAATAATCGCGAATCTTGCGTCCAACGGCCAGAAGATGCACCGAATCACCCTGCACCCTGGGAATAACTTCCCTGATAAGATTGGAAGTATAGGCCCCGGCCAGTCCCTTGTCGGCTCCCAGTATCAGAAATCCGGTCTTGTTCACTTCCCGGACCGCCAGCAGAGGATGGGCGGAGGAAACATTGCCGCCAGCGATGCCGGACAGTATCTCCCTGATTTTTTCGGTGTAAGGGCGGGAAGAAATGGCCCGTTCCTGCGCCTTGCGGAGTCTCGCTGCGGCAACCATTTTCATGGCCTTGGTAATCTGCTGGATATTCTTTACGCTCTTGATGCGACGGCGTATATCCCGTGTGCTAGGCATCAGTTATCACCTCGCCGCTTGTAAGCCGGTTTTATCGTTAGCCACAAACGTATCTTTGAATTCCTTGATGGCCTTTTTCAAGCCTTCTTCGGTTTCACTGTCGATGGTTTTCTTTTCGCGGATGGCTTTGGTTATCTCGACATAGTTGGCTTTGATGAATCTCAACAGTTCATGCTCAAACTGGTCAACATTCGCCATGGCAATATCGTCCAAATAACCGTTTACCCCGGAGTAAATTGTGATTACCTGATCCTCAACCAGCATCGGCTGGTACTGTGGTTGTTTTAGGAGTTCGGTCATCCTTTGGCCACGGTCGAGGAGCGCTTTGGTCACCTTGTCCAAATCCGAGCCAAACTGGGCAAAAGCCGCCAGTTCACGGTACTGGGCGAGGTCCAGCCGCAACCGTCCTGCTACTTGCTTCATGGCTTTTATCTGCGCTGAGCCGCCAACCCGGGATACTGAAATACCGGCGTTGATGGCCGGGCGGATACCGGCGTTGAACAGTTCGCTTTCCAGAAATATCTGGCCATCGGTGATGGAGATGACGTTAGTCGGAATATAGGCTGACACGTCACCGGCAAGGGTCTCGATGATCGGCAGAGCGGTAATCGAGCCGCCGCCAAGTTCTGCCGACAATTTGGCCGCCCGTTCAAGCAGGCGGGAATGTAAGTAGAAAACATCACCAGGATAAGCTTCACGGCCCGGAGGACGGCGAAGCAGCAAGGACATGGCGCGGTAAGCGGTGGCGTGTTTGGATAAATCATCGTATACGCACAGCACAGCCTTGCCTTTATACATGAAATATTCACCCATCGAAACCCCGGCATAAGGCGCCAGGTACTGCAAGGGCGCACTGTCGGACGCAGATGCGGCCACAACAATGGTATACTCCATCGCGCCGGCTTCTTCCAGAATATGCACTACCCGGGCGACAGTGGAGGATTTTTGGCCGATAGCCACATAAATACAGATTACGTCCTGGCCCTTTTGATTGATGATAGTGTCGACAGCAATTGCCGTTTTTCCTGTCCCACGGTCGCCGATAATCAGTTCCCGCTGGCCGCGGCCGATAGGAATCATTGAATCAATGGCCTTAAGTCCGGTTTGCAGCGGCTCCTTGACCGACTGACGGTCGGCAATGCCGGGAGCACGGAATTCCACCGGGCGAAACTCGCTGGTTGCAATCGGGCCTTTGCCGTCAATCGGTTGCCCGATGGCGTTGACAACCCGGCCGACAATAGCTTCCCCTACCGGCACCTGCATGATCCGGCCGGTACGGCGCACAGTGTCGCCTTCTTTGATCAGAAGTTCGCCGCCAAGCAACACTGCTCCGACGTTATCTTCCTCCAGGTTCAGCACCATGCCGAATACTTCGTTAGGAAACTCTAGCAGTTCGCCAGCCATGGCTTTTTCCAGACCGTGGATACGGGCGATACCATCGCCGACCTCGATAACAGTGCCGACGTCGTCAACATTGAGGTCGACCTGATAACGTTCGATCTGTTGCTTGATAATGGCTGTTATTTCTTCAGGTCTCATTTTCATACTCAATAAGTCACCCCAATCCTAGTCACTTCGGTCTTCAGCAGTGCGGCCTCCAGCGTTTTGAGCTGACGGGTTATGCTGCCGTCGATTAATTTGTCGCCAATCTTTACGATTACCCCACCTATAATGCGTTCATCAATACTTGTTTTCAATATTACCTTCTTGCCGGTTAGCCCGCTCAGCTTGTCAGCCAGTGCCTGCTGCTCAAAAGGAGCAAGCGGCATCGCGGTAGTGACCTCGGCTTCAGTGATATTTCGGCCCTCATTGGCCAGAATCTGATATTCTTTGACAATGCTAGGCAACGCGGTTTCCCGCCGTTTGTCAATCAATAGCAACAAGAAATTCCGGACGTGCTCGCTCAGATCAGACCCAAATACTTTGACCATCGTGTCTTTTTTGGCTTCTACCGGCAGCTGCGGGTGGTAGAGAAGCGTCATCAGTTCGTCGCTTCCAGCCAGGGTCTCTTCCACCATAATGAGCTGCTGTTCAACAGCATCAAGCTCCTGACGTTCGATAGCCAGTTGGTACAGGGCCTGAGCATATCTTGAAGCCAACTGATTGGTTAACATTGCAAACCACCTGTCTTCTGCTCGTCCAGCTTGTTGATAAATTCGCTTACCAGTCCGGCGTTAGCAGCGGCGTCAATATTGCGGCCGATAATCTTGGATGCCGCGGCAATCGACAGTGAAACCATTTCGTTGCGCAGTTGTTCCACCGCCCGCTCTTGTTCGCGGGCAATTTCTTCCTGAGCCGCTTTTAACAGACGGCCGTGTTCAGCCCGGGCCTCGGTCAGAATCTCATCCTTGAGCTGGTCGGCCAGTTTGGTGGCCTTGTCGACAATAGCCTGCGCCTGAGTTCTGGCCTGGGCCAGTTGCTCCTGATACTCGCGTTTCAGTTCTTCGGCGGCTGCTTTTTCTTTTTCGGCTGTTTCCAGGTTGCCGGTAATCCGGGCCTGCCGGTCGGCCAAGGCCTTCATCAGCGGCTTATAAGCAAACTTCGTCACTAGCGCGACAACAATCAGAAAGTTTATCCATTGCGCAATAAGGGTCGCGTTTATCTCAACCAAATTAGGACTCCTCCTCCTTCTAGGCTTGAGAGGCGACGACACAGGGTGTCAGTCGCCTGATAACATGCGCTATTACTTTAAAAACGGATTGCTATAGAGTAAAATCAGCGCAAAAACAAGGACAATAAACGGCATTGATTCAACCAAGGCCACAGAAATGAACATATTCACCAAAATAGTGCCTTTGGCTTCCGGTTGTCTGGCAATTCCTTCAACCGCTTTGCCGCATACCGAGCCGTCGCCAACACCGGCGCCAATTGCCGCCCCACAGAAGATCAGACCGGCTGCGATTACTGAACCGGCGATAATGATAGCATGTTCCACAAAAAATCCCCCTTTTTATTGATTAAAATATTGAGCTACTTAAGTAACGGCACCCAGGTTTATCAATGCTCCCTGAGGTGATTGCCGAGGTATACCATGGACAGCATTGTGAAAACGAATGCCTGAATCAGACCAATGAAGACACTGAAACTCACCCAGATAATGCTGAAGAAAGGAAACCACCAAGGAACCAGCGCAATCAAAACAGCAATTAACATTTCGCCGGCAAAGATATTGCCGAATAACCGGAAAGCCAAGGTTATCGGTTTTGCCACTTCGTCAATGATATTGAGGATGACAAATGGAATGTACGGCTCGAAGAAATGCTTGAAATACCGTTTTGGCCCTTTATGAACCACTCCCGTAATGTGCACTAAGATGATTATCAGTAGTGCCAATCCGAGGGTCGTATTCAGGTCGTTGGTCGGCGATGCCAGCCCCGGAATGAGTCCCAGCCAATTGGAAATAAGCAGAAATAGAAACAGTGTAATGATTAAGGGCGCAAATCGTCTGCCTTTTGGCCCCATCGTTGAATCAATCTGATCCAAGATCGCGGTCACAATCATCTCCAAGACATTCTGGGCACCAGTGGGGACAAGCGTCAGCCGCCGTGTAGCCAGAAAAGAAATCAGGATGATAATGGCCATAACCAGCCAAGTCAGGTATATGGTATCCATGTGAAAGGTCAATCCGAAAATATGCGCCAGCTTGTGGACTCCAACCTCATTTTGCACAATCTCACTCCTTTCTTGTTAAGATAGTCGCCGTTTGAACAGGTGTTTCGACACAGCGACAACTGCGTTGATGGCAATAACTACTTGCAGTAAAAACAATCCGACAACTGTCGCCGGAAAGTCTAATTGTCTGATCTTCAGCGCTAAAGCCAGCGCCAGCAAAACAAAAGCCAGCCGGATCATTCCGCCGCGACGAATATAGCTTATCGCCTTATCTGGCGGCAACTCGGCGCAACGTTCAATCCGGTATGCCATCATAAAGAAGTTGGCCATACAGACGGCTATTCCCCACAGCAGCCCGGGCACCGACCCCGCGCGCCCGAACAGGCAGGCGCAGACAAGTAAAAATACCGCCAATAGGCAGATTTGCGAAAACGTGCGTTTTATCTGAAGGTTATATTCATTCATTACTTGTCACTTTCGATTTCCATCACCCTTTTGTACGTGCTCCACAGACCGGCCAGCATCCCCAGGATGATGCCGATTATGGTGCCCCAGGGGAAAGTATTCAGCCACTTGTCTATTGCCCGTCCGGAGAATAAGCCCACTAAGAGGGTAGCGGCCATACCAAGCCCAATGGTACCCACCAGCGAAAAAGCTCCGCTAAGTTGGTGTTGGTCGTTTTTCTTCACCTGTGCCACCCGCTTTGCCCCAATATCTGTAGGGTAGTATTTCCGCTTTAGAGCCCATCATGCAACAACCGGCTTTAGCATATTGCTGAATTTGCAATAAGTTATTGTTCGCTATTGCGAAAAAAAACCCCTGCTTGCAAATAGGGTTATTTCACGTTTTCTTAACACAAAATTCACATTTCGACAAAATTCGCCACGCAGTCTAGCTGTTCCTCCACGTTTTTTTAATAGGGCGATCATGTATACATAATACTTTGTCTTGCTGGCGGTATATTAAACTATCCCGCTTTTTGGAAAAAGCAACAGCCTTTCAAACCGCAGGAACAGTTCAAAAGGCCGTATTGAGTGTTATTATCTTTTTCTAGTCAGGGCCAAAATGCCGCCGCTAAATTCTGCAGCTATAAGGTACCGGCCGTTCGGTGACAAGTCCTTTCTGCCAGAGAATGAACTCGACAAGTCTTTTGGCAGCGCGTCCATCGCCATAAGGATTACAAGCGGTGGTCATCCGGTGGTATTCATCAGGATTAACCAGCAAGGAGCGCGTCTCGGAATACACCCGGTCCCGGTCAGTGCCGATAAGTTTCACCGTTCCCGCCTCAATAGCCTCCGGCCGCTCGGTGGTGTTTCGCAGCACCAGCACCGGTTTACCGAGTGACGGCGCTTCTTCCTGGATACCGCCCGAATCGGTGAGCACCATATATGAGCGGGCCAGCAGATTGGCGAAAGGCTGATATTCCAGGGGGTCCACCAACGATACTCTGTCAAGGCCGCCCAGCTCGGCTTTTACCACTTCACGCACCCGGGGATTTCGATGTACAGGAAAGACGATTTCCACATCATCGAACTCTGTTGCTATGTCCTTTAGCGCCTGGTAAACGTGCCGCATCGGCTCGCCCAGATTTTCGCGGCGATGAGTGGTCACCAGAATAATACGGCGGTCCTTAAAAGCCACATTGGCCAGCGAAGGTTCACTGAAGCGGTAATTATCATCCACAGTGGCAATAAGTGCGTCAATCACGGTATTGCCGGTCACAAATACCGCCGCCGGTTCTATTCCTTCAGCCAATAAATTATCGCGGGCGCCGACGGTTGGCGCAAAGTGAATGTCAGTCAGCGCTCCCGTAAGTTTACGGTTCATTTCCTCCGGGAAGGGCGAATACTTGTTATAAGTTCTGAGTCCGGCCTCGACGTGTCCCACTGCTATCTGATGATAAAAGGCCGCCAGTGACCCGGCAAAGGTGGTTGTGGTATCGCCATGAACCAGCACCAGGTTGGGTCGCTCCCGGGTCAGGACCTCGTTCAGGCCGTTCATCGCCCGGCAGGTAATGTCAAACAGCGTCTGCCCCTTGGCCATAATATCCAGGTCATAATCCGGCGTAATTTTAAACAAGTTCAGCACCTGATCAAGCATTTCCCGGTGCTGAGCGGTAACTGCAACGACAGGGGTGATCAGCTCAGGATATTTCGCAAGCTCCAGCACTACCGGAGCCATCTTGATAGCCTCCGGTCTGGTGCCAAATATAGTCATGACCTTGATACGGGACATGCCTTAACCTCCTTGCACGAATAGACTAAAATGGGCAGGCCTTTGGCCTGCCCACTAATGACTTTTTACAGAACCGGCATCTTTCAGTACCCCAATCTTCTTGGCACCTAAAAATGCCACACCCACCAGGGCCAGAACAATCAGCACTCCATAGACTCCGTTAACCTGAGTCAACATTATAGCGCTAAGCCCCAGGCAGCTGCTGATCACATACATCAAGAGCACCGCCTGTTTTTGTGACAGACCCATCGCCAGCAATCGGTGATGCAGATGTCCCTTATCAGGCTTGAAAATCGGACGACCGCTGGAATAACGGCGGATAATCGCAAAAGCGGTATCCATTATTGGCAGCCCCAGCGCCACGATCGGCACTATCAGGGCAATGGTCGCAGCACTCTTCACTGTACCCAGAATCGATATGGCGGCCAGCATAAATCCTAAAAACATGCTGCCGGTATCGCCCATAAAAATTTTGGCCGGACTGAAATTATGCTGGAGGAAGCCTAGCGCGCCACCAGCCAGAGCAGCGGTAAGGATGGAAACCACCCAGAAGTTCTGCTGCAAAGCAACCAAAAGTATCGTAAGCGACGCGATGGTCGATACCCCTGCAGCCAGGCCGTCGAGGCCATCAATCAGATTGATGGTATTGGTAAGACCTACCACCCACAGCACAGTAAGCGGCACAGATAAATACTGCAGATAAATCATGTCGCCAAAGGGGTTGGTAAGCCACTCGATGCGGATATTAAACAGCACCAGCACGAGAGCAGCCAGTATCTGCCCCAAAAGCTTGACCTTCGGCGACAGCTGCTTCAGGTCGTCGATAACGCCGACAACCAGGATCATCGTCCCACCTAACAGCAGTCCGAGGATTTCATTGTTGATATAGACACTGGCCAGCACGGCCAGAACAAATCCCAGATAAATAGCCAGCCCACCCAGTCGGGGGACAGGTTTGGTGTGTACTTTGCGAGCATCCGGTGTATCCATCGCACCAGTCTTTATGGCAAGATTTTTAACGTACGGTGTAATGAAATATGCTACTGCCAACGCGATAAAAAAAGCTACCAGGAAAACCTGCATCATTACACCTCTTTTCAGCGAAATTTTCGTGTGCGCTTTCAAGCACCTCAAATAATTTTACTGCACCAGGACAAGGTTGTCAAATCATGCTGGCAGATAAAACCAGACTGTATCTTCAGTATTTTAATTACCATCAACTATATGCGCTCTATATAGCATTATGCCAGGCTATTTCCCCATTTAAGCGCAACAATTTGCTTGTCACCACATATATTCGCGGTTTGGTGGCAAATACCTCCGCGGCGACCGGAAATTACCCTGATCAGGGGACAAAAATCCATAAAGAGTTTAGCTAAGCCACCCTTTATGGATTATATGTCCACCAAAACAATTTTAATTCTCTGCCGTCCCCTCAAAACACAGACATTCGATGCCCGCGCCGGCTAATAATTCCACCGCCAGGTCGTCAGGATAAGGTTGCTGATAAACAATCCGCCGGATACCGGCATTGATGATCAATTTACTGCAGCCTGAGCAGGGCTGATGCGTGCAGTATAGCGTGGCGCCCTCAATGGCGACACCGTACAGCGCCGCCTGGGCAATGGCATTCTGCTCAGCGTGTGTGCCGCGGCAAAGTTCGTGGCGCTCACCTGACGGCACTCCCCTGATCGACCGCAGGCAGCCTACCTCGGCGCAATGAGGCAGTCCCTGGGGAGCCCCGTTGTAACCGCTGGTAAGCAGCCGCTTTTCCTTGACGACAATCGCCCCGACCTGCCGCCGCATACAGGTGGACCGGCTGGCCACCACCGCACAGATATCCATAAAATACTTATCCCAAGAAGGCCTTGTCATAGACGTCACCTACAAGTCTTTCACCTGCCGCCGCAAGCGACAGGCAGCCAAATTATTTAGTGCCGAAGATCCGGTCACCGGCATCGCCAAGACCGGGTACGATATAGCCGTGCTCGTTAAGCTTCTCATCCACCGCGGCGGCATAGATCTCAACATCGGGGTGGCGTTCGTTGACCGCCCGGATACCTTCGGGAGCAGCCACCAGGCACATCAATTTGATCTGTTTGCCGCCCTTGCGTTTGATCATATCCATAGCGGCGATAGCCGATCCGCCGGTAGCCAGCATCGGGTCAATAATAACAATCTCCCGTTCGGCGACATCGGGCGGCAATTTGCAGTAATATTCCACAGGCTGCAGTGTCTCGGGGTCCCGGTACACACCGATATGGCCGACCTTGGCCGCCGGAATCAGTTTGACCACACCGCTCACCATACCGAGGCCGGCACGCAGAATGGGTACAACCGCGAGTTTCTTGCCTGCCAGGGTCTTGCACAGACATTTTGCCACCGGAGTTTCAATTTCAGTTTCAGTTAATGGCAAATTGCGGGTAATCTCATAGGCCATCAGCATGGCGATTTCTTCCAGTAGTTCCCGGAACTCTTTCGGTCCTGTTTTGATATCCCGCAGCAACGATAATTTATGCTGGATCAGGGGATGGTCGATGACTCTAACTTGCACCAGCTGTCAACTCCCTTTTCTATTTTTTACCCCAGGTCGGCATAAAGCGGATATTCTCCGCACAGCTTGCCAACAAGAGATACAGCCCGGGCCTTGGTCGCCGCGTCCTCAGGATTCTTGAGCACCATGGCGATAATTTCACCAATAGCAACCATAGCTTCTTCTTTCATTCCCCGTGAAGTAACGGCCGGGGTGCCGATACGGACACCGCTGGTCACAAACGGGCTTTCCGGATCAAAGGGAATGGTGTTCTTATTTACGGTGACTCCCACTTCATCCAGAAGGGCTTCGGCCACTTTGCCGGTGAGTTTTTGATTTCGCACATCAATCAGCATCAGGTGGTTGTCAGTGCCGCCGGATACCAGCCGGAAACCTTCCTGAGTCAGCTTGTCCGCCAGCGCCTTGGCGTTTTTCAGAATCTGCGCCTGATAAATATTAAACCCGTCACTCATTGCTTCCTTAAAGGCCACCGCTTTAGCGGCAATTACATGCATGAGCGGTCCGCCCTGGGTACCGGGGAAAATCGCTTTATCAATGGTTTTGGCATGTTCGGCCCGGCAGAGAATCAACCCGCCGCGTGGTCCGCGCAACGTCTTGTGGGTGGTCGAGGTAACGATATCGGCATGCGGTACCGGGGAAGGATGCAGCCCGGCGGCGACAAGGCCGGCAATATGCGCCATATCCACCATCATCAGCATCCCGGTTTCCTTGGCGATTTCACCCATCCTGGCAAAATCGAAAGTCCGCGGATAGGCGCTCGCGCCGACTACCAGCATCTTTGGCCGGTGCTTGACCGCCAGTTCCCGGACTTCGTCATAATTAATGCGTTCATCGGTCGCATTGACGCCATAAGGAACGATTTTATAATATTTACCCGAAATATTGACCGGGCTGCCATGGGTCAGATGTCCGCCATGGGAAAGATTCATCCCCAAAATGGTGTCACCTGGTTGCAGAAAAGCAAAATATACCGCGATATTGGCCTGAGCGCCCGAATGCGGCTGGACATTGGCATGGTCGGCCCCAAACAGGGCCTTGGCACGGTCAATGGCTAAAGTCTCAACAATATCAACATACTCACAGCCGCCATAATAACGGTGGCCGGGGTATCCCTCGGCGTATTTATTTGTCAGCACTGATCCTTGAGCTTCCATGACCGCCCGGGACACAAAGTTCTCCGAAGCAATCAGTTCAATCTTGTTCTGTTGGCGCGAATGCTCCAGGCCGATCGCCCGGGCAATTTCGGGGTCTATTGTGGAAAGTACTTTCATGATTTCCTCCTTTGATTACTAGATTTTTTCATCAGCTGCGTGGTGGCAATTCATAACAGGCACGAACGCCGCCGATCAGCTTAGGCCGTGAGTGCGCTGCAGTCAGCGCCGCCTGTCCGATAAACTTTTGCTGCAGGCGGACCGGAACAGCAACCCGTTTGAGGTGCATGCCGATAAGCGTTGACCCGATATCCAGCCCGGCATGAGCCTGGATGGTCTCTACCACCACCGGGTCGGCAAAATCACGCATGGCCTGAGCGGCTAAAGCTCCGCCAGCGGTTCTTACAGGCACCACGCTCACTTCCTCAAGTCCGTATCGCCCGATAAGCGACCGTTCGACGACAAGCGCGCGGTTTAAGTGTTCGCAGCACTGGATAGCCAAATTTATCCCCTGACTATCGCAGCATGTCCGAATTGCGGTCAGAAGGGCGCAGGCCACATCTTCCGAGCCTGCCGAACCAATCTTCGCTCCCTGTACTTCGCTGGTGCTGCAGCCCACCACCAGAATCTCCCCTGGTTCAAGCTTCGCCACTGCCAATAGTTCGGTAATTGCGGCGGCAGCCTCGCGGCTGATAGGTTCAATATTCAAGGTTATTCCTCCTCCGCAGACTATTCTTCCAAAGCCGTAATCTTTTCCACCCGGCGGGCGTGCCGGCCACCGGCAAATTCGGTTGCCAGCCATTTTTCAACAATTGCCAGAGCCAGGCCGGTGCCAATGACTCTCTCTCCCATGGTCAACACATTGGCATCGTTATGTTCACGCGACATCTGCGCCGAAAAAGTATCGTGACAGAGTGCGGCGCGAATGCCCCTGACCTTGTTGGCGGCAATTGACACCCCGATTCCTGTTCCGCATAAAATAATGCCCCGGTCACATTCTCCGCCAGCCACCGCCTGGGCAACGGCGCGGGAAATGTCGGGGTAATCAACAGAATCCAGCGAATATGTGCCGAAGTCACGAAAAGGTATTGTCCGTTCTTCCAAAAACTTTTTTATCGCTTCTTTGAGGCCAAAGCCACCATGGTCGCTGCCTATCGCTATCAGCATAATACATTCTTTCCCCCTTTGACATTTGACCTTGTTCTACATTGAATCATTTTTCCCTGCTAAATTCGTTAATTTTTGCCAGACTTTATTCAAAAGCCTGTCTATTTCAGCGGCGCAGGCTTCATAAATCTCCCCGGTGCCGCCGAAGGGGTCGGGGACATCAACTTGTTCCCCGGCATATTCGGCCAAAGTATGTACTTTAGCGCCAGACTGCGGCGCCAGTTCAAGCAATGCCCGTTTATGCGCCCCGGTCATGACCAGCACCAGATCGGCAGCTTGTATATCTTCAGGCTGCAGCTGGCGTGAGCGGTGGATTGTCAGATCCAGGCCGCGCTTCATAACAGCGGCTTTCGCTCCACTGGAGGCCGGCGAGCCGCCAGCGGTATAAAGGCCGGCAGACAGCACTTTTATCTGTTCAGTCAACCCGGTTTCGCGGATTTTTTTGTTCAGCAGGACTTCCGCCATCGGGCTTCGGCAAGTATTGCCGGTACAAATCAGCAAAATGCGCAGCATCCCTTACTCCAGTCCTCCCAAGTAGTATGTCCGCTATTATTTTACCATATCGAGCGCCAAATATAAACTTCATCTAGTTCCCTTAAGTGCGAAAAAATACTTTCAAAGCAGCGCCGTCCAAAAAATATGAAGCCCCAGGATAATAAGCACCAGACCGCCGACAAGTTCAGCCCGTGCGCCGATAAGATACCCGAACCGCCGTCCCAGTCCCAACCCAATCATCGCGATGGAAAAAATGACTGTCCCCAGAATCAGGCTTAACCTGACAAGATCAACATCCATCATTCCCATGCTGAACCCGACCGCCAAAGCGTCAATACTGACGCTTAGCGCCAGAAGCACCAGCGCCATCCCCTGTAAGGGATGACTGGCAGCGGTCGACTCCTTGGTTTTGGCAAAGGTTTCCCTGATCATGTGGCCGCCAAGCGCCATCAGGATAAGCGCTCCGATACCGTTGGCCCAATCCTCCGCCTCGGCTGGCGGCCAGTAAATCCGGTAAGTTTCCACCTGGGCGACAAGCGTACCTAGCCAGTGGCCGGCATGATATCCGGTAAGAATCAGGACAATATGAAAAACGGCGAAGACCATCGCCGCCCGGATAATTATCCTCAGTCTGATCCTGGCCATACCGATCGGAATAGCCACCGAAATAAGGTCAGCGCCAAGAGCCCCGCTTAGTACAAATAATTCCAGCACACTCACTGTTCACACCCCCGCTGATATGTATATGAACAGATAATCGAAGATAGTCGTTAACAGTTTCCCTTGTCCCGGCATACCATGTACTACGCTAGTTAGGCGGAGGGTAAGATGAAACCGATCAACCGACTGGAATTATTTATTATCCTGCTGTCTTTTGTCGGCGACGCCTTGCTGCTGGTGTTATTCTTCCGCAGGCGGGCCGAGGAGCGGCAGGAGGATGCGGAAAAAGCAATGGACGCGGATTGTCTGGCGAAGACCATCGACAATCTGACCCGCCGCCTGGAAGAACTGGAAAAGGCCGCAGACGAAAAATAGCCTGGCCACCACAGCCAGGCTTTTGTCTTTTGCTTTTTCCCTCTTGTTTCTTATAATGCCTCAATATCTGACTTCGTGTCCTTCATTTTTAAGTGCATCTACCGCACTATTAAGGTCCGCCGCCTTAACTAAGATGTAATCCGTATTGTATGTGGAAATAGCGAATATACTCACGCCCGCCTTTGCCAATGTATTGCTAACCATCGCCAATATACCCACAAGCCCAAAATCCAGCATCCCTTGAATTTCGAGTATCTTCCATCCCCTTTCACATAATATATCTTTAGGGATGGCGCTATCTGAACATACAATGGAAAGTTCCTCAACTGTTTTTGTAACTGAAAAAAAGTCCCCTTGGTATGCCCACAGTGGAATCGCCTCGTTAACCGCTAATTTGCAAACACCTACCGTATCCCGTAAAACTTCAAAGACCAATTTCTTCTCAAGCATGATTTAAAAACCCTCTCCAGAACTTAATATTTCCGAAATATTTATATCTTCAAATATCGAACTTCGTGGACTAATAGTGCTAGATCACTGCCGCGCCGTCTACGCTGAGAACGGTGCCGTTGATATATCTGGCGTCATCTGACGCCAGAAAGGCGAACGCGGCGGCGATTTCTTCCGGTGCACCGAGCCGCCCGGCAGGGATTTTGGTCAGAATCTTGTCACTCAGCACCTGTTCGGGGATTTTTTTCACCATTTCGGTGGCGATAAAGCCGGGAGCAACGCAATTGAACCTCAGACCGCTCGCAGCCATCTCTTTGGCCCAGGACTTGGTCATACCGATGACCCCCCATTTTGCGGCAGCATAGTTGGTCTGGCCCAGATTGCCGTATATACCGACCACCGAGGACGCTGTCAGCACCACCCCTGCCTGCTGGCCCAGCATCGCGGGCAGTACCGCCGCAGTGCAGTTGAAAACACCGGTGAGGTCGACAGCAATTACCTCATCCCAGGCTTCGCTGGTCATCCTTTTCATCATCGAATCCCTGGTAATCCCGGCGTTATTAATCAGAACATCTATCCGGCCGAAAGCCTCCAGTGTCTGGCGGGCCATATCCCGGCAACTGGCCGGATGACAGACCTCGAGCGGCACATAAACAGCCTGGGCGCCGATAGCCCTGACAGCTTCAACAACTTCGGCCCCGTCCGCAAGATCAGCCACGACGACTCGGCTGCCCTCCTCGGCAAACCTCAAAGCCGCAGCCCTGCCGATCCCGCCCGCTGCCCCGGTAATAATCACAACCTTATCCTTCAAGCCCCGCATATGTTGCCCCGCCCTCTACAACCAGTGTAAAGGGACTTCCTTTATTTTAGTACAAATTGATTTTTACGGTTTCCGCCCTTTGAACCCTGACAGCAGGCCTTTAACCAACCCTCAGAATTTCCACCCCTGCTTTGGAATTCTTGTCAATAGCCCGGATAACATTGTCGATATGACCAAATATTTTATCAGACAGTCCCTTGGCCTTCAGATAGTAGTTTTGTGCCTGGGCCGAATTCTTGCTTCTCACTGCGTCTATTACCACTATGCCCAGGCTATGCAGTTCGTGGTGTACGCTATCTATGGCTTCCCAATCTTTAGCCACATCAGGATGCGTCATAACCAGGGAATGATAGAAATGTCCAAAGGTGCATTTTTTCGAATTGGTCTGCACTGGATAAATTTTCATTTCCTGCACTATCCTGTTTAGATTATTCATCCAATTGCCATGCGCTTCTTTTGCTTTCAGCAGGTTCTTCTTCAAATTTTCATTGGAGATGGCATGGATACCGCCAGTCAAAGAGGTGATCATGTCTTTGACAATGCCGCTCAGTTCCTCATCAATCTTGGAAATACGTTTGGCATTATCTGCGCTTTGCTTGGCATCACCATGAATGACCTGCGTCATGCTCAGTAATTTTTCCGCATCCTGAGCCGACGAAGCCATGGCCTGGTTTACTTCTGTTGCCGCATTTTTAATTTCCTGCATCGATTCGGCAACTTGTTGGACATCATTGATCGTGTCTTTCAACATCAGTACATCTTCTTTTATCGTACCTGATATCATATCCAGTTTTTCATTCATCATGGCATTGGAATGCTTGGTGTTGTCCAGGCTTTCTTTGCTGCCGTTCGCCGCCTGCTGAATGTTATTCACGAAAGTTCTCATATCATCAAGATTCTTTTTAGTGTTGTCCGCCAGTTTCCTGATTTCATTGGCCACAACCGCGAAGCCTTTACCGAATTCCCCGGCGCGGGCGGCTTCGATGGAAGCATTCAGCGCCAATAAATTGGTTTCTTCGGCAATGGCTTCAACTCCATTGACGATTTCGCCCACTTTTACCGTCATTTCCACCAGATGCCCAATTTGTTCATTCATCGCCATGGTATCTTTATACACATGCTCTTTGATGGTATTTACTTCATCCAGCTGCAGCATACTCTGATCATTTTTCTGAACCAAAGCATGGGAAGAACCGGACACCTTCGCCATGATTGTTGATGTATAGGTGATTTTTTCATTTACGTCAAGCATGCTTGCCGTTATCTGTTCGACAATCGCTAAATTGGACTCGCTTAAATTCGACAAATTGTTGGCAAACTCAGTCAACTCATAGGCCTCATGGGTCATCTCAACATCAAACTGACTTAAAGCAGAGACGGTACTTAACATTTGCTCAGAACTCATAGACATTCTTTCTTCGCTGGCCAGAAGCTTGTCAAAGTGGCCAAGCATAGCCTGATGAATGGGGTAATCGACTTTGATATCGCCGGTAGCTTTACCCCGAAGTCTGTCTTCAACATGCTTAATAATACATTTTGCTTCCTCGCAAGGTGCTGTCTTAAAGAAACTCATTGTAACGTCTTCCTCCAATAAAATTCAGATTTTCTATAATCTATTCGGACCTATGAGCTACGGCAGGAGGTGGATCCTTTTATAAAGCAGCACCTTTCAATTACGCCCATTATAACTAAAGTTCGCCATGTTGAACAGGCTTTTTAGCCATACATTATTATTCCAGCAAAATCCGTATCCCTGCCTGGCATTGCTATTGTGTATTTACAGTTCAGCAAGTCCTTTGAAAAGTTCCACCGCAGTTTCGATGATCTCATCCGGAAAGTCATATTCGAAGCTATGGAGCGGAGGATAATCCGCGCCGTTTCCGATAAAGCAGATCGCGCCCCTGGTCTGTTTCAGATAGTAACCGAAATCTTCGGAGGCACGGAAAGCTTCCTGCATTTCAATAAGCTGAAAGCCCTTGGCTTTAGAAACCTGCCGGATCTTGTCAGCGCTTTGTTTATCGTTCGCAGTTTCAGGGAAACCATCATTGAAGGAGATTTTTACCTTGAGGTTGTATTTTTCCGCCTGGACCAGGGCGATATCTTCCAGACTTTTCTGAAGCTTGTCCAGTTCCGGTTCATATAGCGCACGGATTGTTAACAGCAAATCGCCACTACTTGCCGATACGCCGAAGGCTTTTTCACCGATATTCACCTGAATGACGGTACAAAGGACCATGCCCTTAGTGTTCTCAGGCGAGATTAACCCGGCAATGGAGTCAATGATCTTCGCAATGGCAAAAGCAGGATTCGCGCCTTTTTCCGGTTCGCTGGCATGAGCAGGTGAGCCATCCATATGGATAGTCATGCCCTTCGATGCGCAAAAACAGGTGCCGTCGATGATATTGACCGACTTTAAAATCATGCCGCTAAGGTTATGGTACGCGAAGATTTCTGCGATGTTGTGTTCCCTGATAAAAGAAGCACACTGAACAGCGCCCTCTCCGGTTTCCTCTGCGTGCTGGAAAAGAAAATAGATATTTTTATCAGCACCCTGCTGATCGATTTCTAATGCAAACCCAGCTAAAGAAGCGGCATGACCATCATGGCCGCACTTGTGGGACACGCCGCGAAACTGGGAGGCATAGGGAAGGTCGATGGTTTCCTGCATTGGAAGGGCGTCAAAATCCGCCCGGAACGCAATATTCTTTTTGTCTTTTCCGGCGTGATAAATCGCATAGAACCACAGACCATTGTCAACAATCTCCAGACTTGTGTTAGCTTTGAGGAACGAGATTAAATGCTGCTTTGTCCAAACCTCCTGATTTGAGAGTTCAGGATGCCGATGCAGGTCATGGCGCAATTGTTTGCAGAGTTCAAGGTTTTTGGCGTCCAATATACCTGACTCCTTTTGATTTTTATAAGTTCGCAAAATTACTGCTTATCGGAGGACTTCACGATATCAATAAATATTCCTGCCAGTTCCGGGTCGAACTGAGTCCCGGCGCAGCGTGCGATTTCCTCTATCGCAGCTTCGCGACTCATAGCTCTCCGGTAAGGCCTGTCGCTCGTCATTGCGTCAAAGGCGTCAACAATACCAAGCATACGACATTGAACAGGAATTTGTTCGCCGCTGATTCCTAATGGGTATCCTTTGCCGTCCCAATACTCCTGGTGTTTTAGTATCCAGTCGGCAATCGGTTCCAGATCGAGAGAAGTCTTTGCGATCCGGAAACCGATCTCACAATGCTGGCGCATAATTGTCATCTCATCGCCTGTCAGTCTGCCAGGCTTGTTCAGTATGCTCTCCGGAATACCTACTTTTCCGATGTCGTGGAATTTGGCAAAAAGCCTTAGATCAGACAAGTCTCCTTGAGATAACCCTAGCCGTTGTCCCATCTTCTCCATCAAGCTGCATAACCGGTCGACATGCCCTTCGGTGACATGATCCTTAGCCTCAAGGGCCTTCATCATCAGCTGGACGATAGAACCCCTGATGCTGTGTTTCTGATGCATTTTCTGGCGATACATATTATTGTCCGCTGTTTTAAGGACAACTTCGATGTTCGAATTATCGCCGACCGCCCAACCGAAGGATAAACTGAGCGGCAAATCAGGACTTTCCTGATTATATTCTTCCACTTTCCGCTGGCAGTGTTGTTCCAATTCCTCCATCATAGCCGGAGTTGGATCAAACAGCACGACAACAAATTCGTCGCCCCCAATACGGGCAACATAGTCCGGTTTTTGAATCCCCTTACTCAAAAGGCCGGCCACTCTTTTAAGAAGCTCGTCTCCCTGCCGGTGTCCCAGGGTATCATTGATAAATTTTAATCCGTCAACATCGCAGATAATTATGCCGATGCGCCGGGAATCAAAGACCTGCATCCGGGCAAGAGCCGCCTCAAAAAACGAACGATTGTAGACTCCGGTCATCAGATCTTTTTCCTGTAAATACTCTATGCGTTCTTCCATTCTGCATTTTTCGGTAATGTCCCGGACCAGGACCAATACTTCATCATCATTGATTTTTACATAGCGGGACTCAACGTAAACGGATTCCCCCTTAGTAAACAATTTGGCTTCATATGTATACTGCCCGATAAGCAATGCTTGCTCGATGGCGACCATCACTTTGGGAAGATAGTCCGGCGGGAAGAAATCTCGGGCATTTTTCCCGGCTGGTGGTTCGGGAAGCATCGAAAACGCAGTCGTGTTCGGTCTTTGATAGAATAGGAAATCCCCCCGACGGTTGTGCCTTACGATTATATCTGGAATTGCAGTCAATATCGCCCGTTTCTGCTCCGCCAATTGTTTGATTTCGTTTTCCATTTGCTTGCGCTCTGTAATGTCTCTCATTACAGACAGACAACGAACTTTCCCCTGAATAAATGCCGGGGAAGTCTGAATTTCAAGGGTAATACGCCTGCCGTCCCGGGTGACGGTTTCCCGTTCGAAAAGCTGCGGGCCCTCAGAAATGGTTTTCCTGATTCGCCGCAGAGCATCTTCCTCATTGGCAGGAGAAGCTGTCGCCGCCAGGCCGCTTTCCATCAGTTCAGCCGCCGAATAACCGAACAACGTCTCGGCCCGGCGGTTTATAGCCAGGAACTTTCCCGTATCGGCGTCGTTGACAATGATTACATCATTGGCAGCGTTGAAAATTTCTTCTATGGTGTCCTTGCTTTCCTTCAGTTCCTGAACATTGTGGGCATTGTCCAACGCGATGGCCGCAATATCGGCGAACTGTTCGATTAGCAGCACTTCATCTGCGCTAAAGCTGCGGTTTCCGTCGCTGATAGCTATCCCCAGCACGCCAATTATTTCATTAGCCACTATCAAAGGCGCCTGCACGACTGCGTGGATCAAGTCATGGGATGGGACAATAACACGCCGCTTGTCCCACTTTTGGTAATCTTCCAGTATGACTGTTTTTTTCCGGCGGCCGACTTCTCCGAAAAGCCCTGCCCTGGCATCTGCGGTAGCGCCGACATCCTGGGCAAAGATGCCCTGACCGGCGATGCATTCCGCCAATTGCTTTTCTTTGTCAAGCATCAATACAAAAATATCCTCTGTTCCTGTCGACTCGGTCAGTTGGCTGGCAATGGCTGTCAGAACCCTGGTAGTATCCAGTTTGCTCATCAATCCAAGCGCAGTGTCATGCAGCGTCGACAGGACGGCGTTCTGGCGAAAGACCTGTTCATTGGCCTGTTGTAAATCGCAGTACTGTTCGCGGAGTTCTTCCTCTGCGGCAATAAGATTCTCATATGTTGCGGTAAGCTTATCATAACTTTGCCGTAATTCGTGTTCCTTTTCTTCAAGGGCTTCTTCAGCCTGAATCCTGATACCTATTTCTTCTTCCAATTCCTGATTCAGATTCTGTAGTTCGGCATTATTTTTCCGCAGCTGTTTTTCCGCTTCGGCATGGGCCGCATGAAGCCCGGCATTGACTAAAGTAATGGATGCCAGTTCGGCGAACCGGCTCAACATTTCTGTTTCCTCTTCAGAAAAATGACGCGGCGGCCCAAAAAAATCTATCCCGATTACGCCAATGACTTTTCCATCAGACTTCAGAGGAATTCCGACCACGGTCTGCAACCCCTCCAGGGTTGATTTTTCTATCTGCTCAGACCACCCGGAGTAATTTTCAACAACAACCGGTTGGCCCCGCTCAGCCGCTTTTCCGACAACACCGTCACCGATATTTATCGTGTGGCCGACAGGATAAGTATAAACCCCGATACTGACCTTTACTTCCAGAACTTTTCGCACCTCATCCAGGATAAAGATATCGCCATCAGGTGTGCCAAAAAGTTCACCCGCCCGAACCAGCAGATCTTTTAAAAGCCCTTGCACTTCAAGGCAATTCAATAAACCAACACTTGTTTCTTGCAGCGAAGTTAATAATTTGTTTTGCCGTCTTACCTTTTCCAGCATTTCAATCCTGCTGGTAACGTCACGGACAGAGACCCAGAAGCATTGCTCCCCGTATTGTTCGAAAACGTTAACTCTCACTTCCACCGGAATCAGGGTTCCGTCCTTATGGATGTTGTAGCCGAAAAAAGTTTTATTTTCACTGATTATTTCCGTCTGCAGCGACTGACTGATTGCCATGTTATCCTCTGGCGGCAGAAGCGAAGCAACATTCATTGTCAGCAGTTCTTCGCGCAAGTAACCCAGAAGCTCACAGGCGGCAGGGTTGACGTCTATTATCCGACCGTCGGAAGCTTCCACAAAAATAGCGTCCCTGGCATATTCAAAAAGCATATGATAATAGTTCATTTTGTGCTTTCTTCTATGTAGGCTCATCTGCCACCCCTCCGATATGTTGCGATTTCATCTATTACTCTTACACCGGTACGGCTGATTTCTGCGGCCAGTTGAGGCAACTAAAAAATACCCGGCCCTAAAATTCCAGACCTGAATAAATACTCGTGAACCGGAATTCAATTTCTTAAATATTCAACAAGCTATACGTTCTAAAATACGACAATAAGTGACAAAAAGCCTCTTATTTGTAGCGTGATAAATTTCGCGAATCCGATCCTGAAAAAACCACTGGTTGGATTTGGCTGTCTACTTTAATAATTCGCCAATAAAAATGAAATGACCCGACTATGAAAAGCCGGGCCTTGGTTCATAATTCAACAATTGATTATATTTTCAGGCAACATCTTCCGCAAGGATCGCCTAATGATATAGTGTCAGAACACCAGCTAATTGAAATATACGAAAACCGTAGTTCCTGCGGCGCTGGTCACTTATGGCCAAAAAAACTTTGCCGTCTTGCAGCGAGGTACTAATAGTCATATTGCCGCCTCGCGGCATTGCTTCAATCCCATTGCGTACAAAGTTCAGTATCAGTTGGCGCATTTGGTTTTCATCCAGGCTAAGCTCGGGAATATCGGCAAGTTCCAGATTTACAAGCACTTTTGAAGAAATACCATCTGCCTGAAATAATGGAAATATCGTTTCTATCAATAGTGTTTAAGGAGCATCGTTTTATATTAGTCAAGTCCTGTATCAAACAGCAAATACCGCGAGAGAAGAATGAGCCAGCTTACGGCCCAAAACCCCATGAATCTCTCACGGTATTGTATATACAGATATATGTAGACAAGAATTATCGAAACAGTGCTGACTGATGAGCAAATTACCGCTAAATGAAGAGACTCCATAATTACTCCCGTTAAATTAATATAATCCGGAAAACTGGATCATCTGTTCTCTTCAGGTATAATGCCCCAGCGCAATTTCATTCTGATTATCATTTCTTCAACTTCCCGCCTTGTCGGAAGGTCTTCGGACGGTCTGATTCTGGTCAATATCTCCAGGTGTTCATCAATTTCCTTTTCGCTGATCTTTATCTTCTTCGCCATATAATGTTCCTCCGCTGTCACGACAAAAGAGGCGCTTACCGAGGGCCTTCGGGTTCGCACCTCTTTGCCTATGATGGTCTACCAGTAATAGCAGACCTTGTTTTTATTATACACCTGGCAATTGGCGAATTTTGTCAAACCGCGCAGCTATTTATATATATTTTGTAAAATATGTATTATTATAACATAAAAATACAACAATCCTGCCAGATTATTAAATATCAGGGCAGCTCCTAGTTTTATTAATGGTCGAGCTATTCCTGCAGTTTTTTTTGATCGCCTCCTGTCAGTCCAACCCGTTTCCTGACTTTAGACGGAGGATACAAAGCGGCGAAACGTCGAACGCCATTGTGTAGGCTTGTGGAGACCGTAGCCGAAGGGGCCGCCGACGCCGTGCGAGCGGCGGTGGCCACGAGGCGTACGGGCTCCCAAGCCGAAGCTTCGGCAGTGAGATGGTTCGCCGCTTCGCCCAGACCTGGAAGCGGCAGACTTGCCCTCACTTGCCCTCACTTGCCCTTCTTTGTCCGCAAACTTGAGGGGCTGCCTCATTTTTTTATTGAGGCAGCCCCATATTATTATAATCCTTAAATTTTTTCCTACACTTGCCGCCTGACTTTTCCTATTCCGCGACAGGGTTTGCTACCCGGCCGAGGAACAGGATCGAGCCTGTCGACTTGTCTCTGATAAGAAAAATAAACGGGTGGTCGGCCCTGAATTCGGGGTTGCTGCTCAATATGCATTTCGTACCCATGATAACAGCCGTAGCCGCTGCCGCTTCGCTGCCTTGCTCATTGACTTCAATCACAGCCTGATGTATGACGGCGGTGATGTATAGATTCTTCTTCCCGGTCATCCCGGAAAAGTCGGCAGGCGGCAGGCTGAACGCGTCAGCCATGCCCAGCTCAGACAAAGTGTTGCCGAGGCTGTATCTGGCGGCAAGTTTGAATTTAGGCAAAGACACATCCACGTCCTGCACCTCAAGGCCGTCCAGCCACTTGTTCAGTCCAGCCGGAATGCTGTCCAGGTCAGGTGCCTGAGCTTCTTTCCGGGGCAAAAGCACAACCATCGTCAGCTTGTCGCCGGCATAGGGCATTTCAAGGACTTGCCACTGATCTGTTGCCGCGTACCCGAAGCTGCCGGTCTGATGCATCATATCGACCGCTACGGCGCCCGATTCGGCGTAAAACGGCGACTTCGCGGTATTCTGCGGATCAAATTTTTCAACCCAGTCACCTTTGAAATAAACGGCGTTTGTCAGTACCAGCCTGGTTAAAGAGTTAATATCGCCACGTTGCAGCAAATCTTTTATTTTGCCTGCAGTATTATTTTCTACCCAGCGGTTGATCTTCTGTCGGCTTCCCTCAGGGTCAGCGGCAAAATTGGCGGTATTGAAGCCACCACCGTAATTCTTACCGACAATCCTGATAAAATCCGCCCTGAAGGAGTAGTCCTTCTGGCCCCAGAGAGCATTGGCGATATTCAGTTTGCAGCCCTTCACATTGCGGCTTTTTAATTGTCCGGCAAGCAAAGAAAAGGTGGTATGCAGACTTTCCTGGGGAAGCCCAAAATGCAGCACATCGGCCATCTGTCTTTCCGTATCGCCACAGGCACCGGCATAGGTCATACCCAGTGCCATCGAGATACTGAGCGGTGAAAAAAATATGTTCTTATCCTTATTGGCCAAGGCGACATTGCCGTACATATCGCCGGCAAACTCATTATTACCGGTTACTAATGCCGACAGAACACTCGAGGTGCCGGTTTGGCCCGCAGCTTGCGCGACCATCCCCCCTGCCAGCACCTGCAGACCGGCAAATACCACCACCATCAATAATGCAGCTACACGCATATTCTTTTCCTCCCACCTGTTTTATAACACCGGTCCGGCGTTCCCTGCCGGTTTTGTTGCACGTCTTTTCAGCTGTATGAACAGGGCAATAAATATCATCACCATATCTTTTTAAGACAGAAAAGCTTTCACTTTGCGTCCCTGGCAGCGGAAAAGTACAGGAGTGTACTGCTTTTGGTGCATTCGCTCTTGCTTCCCGGGGCATACGTCGATTCAACACACCAATGATAATTATGTCCAGGCAGCAAAACTCCGGCGGGAACTTTCAGCGAAGACCCCTGCACCCGGCAAACCAGGATCGGGCCTGGCCGCTTAGACACTTGTTCAGCCAAAGTGAGCGTCCCCGCGCTGTCGTCATAGATAAGCACATCGGTTCTTTGTCCCACGCCGTTATATTGCAGCTCCGGGGTCAACGTATCGACAACTTGTCCCGGCGCTTTGTCCGTCCCTGGTCCGACAATCACCGGCGCTTCGAAGTAATCGCTCCAATTGGCGAACGCCGGTGCAGTAGCTGCACCCACAATGAACAGTACCATCAGCAGGCCTGTCAACAACCGCTTCACAGCAGTACCTCCTTAAAAATATTACTGTTGCTTTCTTTCGCCAAAATCGGCGGTTATTCCTGTAAGTGTGTCATTGCGCAGTATCCGGAGCAGCAGCGCTGCACATCGTTTTTTCGGCATAACAGCGATAAATCAGCCAATAGACGATTAACAGCAGGCCGGAAAGCAAATACATCGTTCTATAACTCGTGAAAGTAACTACCGTTCCTAAAATAATGGCACCTGAC